>Ga0209541_10001705_pt1 | contig 42955 bp, 48 predicted proteins | sample RifCSPlowO2_01_FD_184027 | JGI IMG/M metagenome (GOLD analysis project Ga0209541, IMG submission 184027) | Groundwater microbial communities from Rifle, Colorado - Rifle CSP2_plank lowO2_0.1 (SPAdes) (version 2) | ecosystem: Environmental > Aquatic > Deep subsurface > Groundwater | place...
ATTTATAAATATAGATAATAATTTAAGAAAAAAGTATTCTTTTTTGCAAAATATACCTGATAATGTTTCATTAGAAGGATTTTTATTTCCAGATACATACTATTTCGCGCAAAGCGCGAAACAAGACGAAAGTTCTTATTTCGAACAAAGTAAGAAACAAGATTCTTATTTCGAACAAAGTAAGAAACAAGATTCTTATTTCGAACAAAGTAAGAAACAAGAACCTTATTTCGCGCAAAGTAATAATACAAAATACAATACGCAAATTTCAAAAGAAATTTTGGAAAAATTTCTTGATAATTTTGAAAGCAAATTAACTAATGAAATAAAAGACGGTTTTAAAAAACAAGGACTTAGTTTTTATGAAGGAGTTATACTCGCGTCCATTGTGGAAAGAGAGGTATGGAATAAAAACGATAAACCTATTGTAGCTGGCGTTTTGTTAAATAGATTGCGCGTTAAAATGCCTCTTCAAGTTGATTCTACAATAATATATTCGTTAAAATTTAATGGAAATAATAATTTTTTAACACCAAAAAATACTTTGGGTAAAGAGTTTTTAAACATAAAATCATTATATAATACTTATAAAAACATTGGTTTGCCACCGGGCCCTATTTCTAATCCGGGATTTGATAGCTTGTTTGCTGTTGCAAATGCTTCAGATACTTTTTTTTGGTATTATTTATCGCGACAAGACACAGGAGAAACTATTTTTTCCAAAAATTTAGAAGAGCATAATGAAAATCGCTTTAAATACTTAAGATAATGCAATTAATATTAAAATTTGATTAAATAAAGCAATAAAAAGGTGACATTAGGTAATTAACCATTAAGGTACCCTTTTTTATAAGTACATAATTGATTTATTTTTTAAAAGTGTTATATTATAAATGTCGCTCAACAATCATTCTTAATATTTCTCTTAAGTTCGTTTAAGCTTAAGAATAAAAAGGGGATGACGGTTCCAATAGCGCTTAACCATTTGGTAAGCATATTTGTTGGGCGATAACCGTCGTTCCTTTTTTATTTTAAATAAAAAAGAATATACGGGATAATTTTTTATTTCTCAACAGTTTCTTAATATTTTTATTAAAAAGCTTTGAGCAAAAATATATGAATAAAGTAAATAATAAAAAAAGCGTTTTTAACGGATTTACGAATTTGTATGAATTAAGTAAAACGTTAAGGTTTGAATTGAAGCCGGTGGAGAATACTCAAAAAATGTTAGATGAAGCGGACGTTTTTGGTAAAGATAAAATAATTCAGGAGAAATATCAACAAACAAAGCCGTTTATTGATAGATTGCATAGAGAATTTGTTGACGAGGCGCTTAGCCAATCACCTTTATCTGATTTAAAAAATTATTTTAAAATTTTTGAAATTTGGAGAGAGAACAAAAAAGATAAAGAGATCATAAAAAAATTAAAGAATGAGGCAGAAGGGTTGAGAAAAGAAATAGTCGGTTTTTTTAATACAACAGCAAAACACTGGGCTGGTGAAAAATATAAAAACTTAGGATTAAAGAATAAAGATATCGGCATTTTGTTTGAGAAAGGCGTTTTTGATTTATTGAAAGAAAAATATGGGAAAGAAGACAATGCTTTTTTGAAAGATGAATATAGCAATTTCTTGAAAAATGAAAAAGGAGAAAAGCTCTCAATTTTTGACGAATGGAAGGGTTTCGTCGGATATTTTACGAAATTTCAGGAAACAAGAAAAAATTTTTATAAAGATGAAGGCAAGGCAGGGCAGATAGCCACTAGGATTATTGACCAAAATTTAAAAAGATTTTGTGATAATTTAAAAGATTTCAAAAAGATAAAAAATAAAATTGATTTTTCAGAAATTGAGAAAAATTTTGGTAAAACCGCTAATGATGTTTTTTCTTTTGATTTTTATAATCAATGTTTACTGCAAGAAGGCATTGATTCTTATAACGAATTTATAGGCGGCAAAACTTTGAAAAATGGGGAAAAGTTAAAAGGGATAAATGAACTCATAAATAAATATCGCCAAGATAAAAAAGGTGAAAAACCATCTTTCTTAAAATTGCTTCACAAGCAAATTTTAAGTGAAAAAGAGAAGTTTATAATTGGCATTGAAAATGATGATAAATTAATTGAAGCATTAAAGAGTTTTTACAAAACCGCTGAAGAAAAAACTAAAATTTTAAGGACTCTTTTTTCTGATTTTGTAGAGCACAATGAAAATTATGATTTGAGTAAAACTTATATTTCCAAAGAAGCATTAAATACTATTGCTTATAAGTGGACGGGCGATACTAAAAAATTTGAAGAATGTATTTTTGAAGTTATAAACCAAAAAGAAATAAGAGAATGGTATGATTCTTTTAGAAAAGATAAAAAAGATCCAAAGGTTGACAAAGATGAAAATGGTTATAAATTTCCTAACTTTATAATTCTGCAACATCTTAAAGATGGGTTAGAAAAAAATAAAGAAGAAAGACTTTGGAAAGAAAAATATTATAAAAATGAAGATAATAAAAAAGATAAAGGTTTTTTAACGGGGAAAGAAAATGCTTGGGATCAATTTTTACAGATTTTCAATTTTGAACTCAATTCTTTATTTAAAAAAGAAATAGAACATTTTATTGATAAAAATAAAAATTTCAACAAAAAATTAGAGCAATTTCAAAATACAGAAAAAGTGCTTGAGAGCAACGAGAAGGAAGGGAAAATAAAAACAGAAATCGGCTATTCTATTTTTAGAAAGCATTTTGAAAATATTATCAATAAAAAAGAATTTAAAAATGACGAGAATTCAAAAATAGCGATTAAAAATTTTGCGGATAGTGTTTTATGGATTTATCAAATGGCGAAATATTTTGCCATTGAGAAAAAGAGAAACTGGAATGATGATTACGAATTAAGTGAGTTTTATACAAACTCTGATAGAGGGTATTTGTTGTTTCATAAAAATGCCTATGAGGAAATCATAAAAACTTATAATGATTTGCGGAATTATCTGACAAAAAAGCCGTATAGCGAAGAAAAACGGAAGCTGAATTTTGAGAATCCGACGTTGGCAAATGGTTTTGATAAAAACAAAGAATCTGATAATTCCGCAGTTATTTTACTAAAAGACGGGAAATATTATTTAGGCTTGATGAAAAAAGGAAATAATAAAATTTTTGATGACAGAAATAATGCTGAATTTGTGAAAAATATTGAAAATGGTGTTTACAAAAAGATTGTATATAAGCTTTTTTCTGATCCTAAAAAAGATTTTCCGCATGTGTGTTTTTCAAAAAAAGGACTAGATTTTTTTAAACCATCAGAAGTAATAGTTAAAATTTATGAGAATAAAGAATTTAAAAAAGGAAATAATTTTTCAGTTGTAAAAATGCAAAAATTGATTGGTTTTTACATTGATTGTTTGTCAAAATACGATGGCTGGAGATGCTATGATTTCACGAGTGTAAAAAAACCAGAAAGCTATACAGAAAATATCGATGAATTTTATCGCGATGTTTCGCAAAATGGCTATAAAATATCCTTTAAAGATATTTCACGGAGTTATATTGATGAAAAAAATAAAAACGGAGAACTTTATCTTTTTAAAATTTATAATCAAGATTTTGCAGAAGGCAAAACTGGAAAGAAAAATCTTCATACTTTGTATTTTGAAAATGTCTTCTCTCCGGAAAATATAGCAAAAAACTTCCCAATTAAATTAAACGGGCAAGCGGAGTTGTTTTTTAGGCCCAAGAAAGAAGAAGCGGGGCTTGGTTATAAAAAATGGGATAAGAAGGAGAAAAAATGGGTCAAAGTCAAGAATAGAGAAAATGGATCTGTTATAGATCGAAAACGCTATTCAGAAGATAAAATATTTTTTCACTGCCCAATTACGCTTAACAGGGGAAAGGGTTCTCTGTATGGGTTTAATAACTATATAAATGATTTTCTTTCTGAAAATGATATAAACATCATAGGTGTTGATCGCGGAGAAAAACATCTTGCTTATTATTCCGTGATTGACCCAAAAGGGAAAATTTTGGATAGCGGAAGTTTCAACGAGATAAATAAAGTAAATTACGCCGAAAAATTGGAAGAAAGAGCGGGCGATAGAGAACAAGCAAGACAGGATTGGCAAAGTGTTGAGGGTATAAAAGATTTGAAAAGGGGTTATATTTCTCAAGTTGTCAGAAAATTAGCTGATTTGGCAATAGAACACAATGCTATTATTGTTTTAGAAGATCTTAATATGAGGTTTAAGCAAATTAGAGGCGGTATTGAAAAGAGTATCTATCAACAACTTGAAAAAGCATTGATTGATAAATTGAGTTTCTTGGTTGAGAAAGGCGAGAAAGATCCTAATCAAGCGGGGCATTTATTAAAAGCATATCAATTAGCCGCCCCGTTCACTTCTTTTAAGGAAATGGGCAAACAAACAGGTATCATCTTCTACACTCAAGCCAGCTATACTTCTAAAACCTGTCCCCAATGCGGTTTTAGGAAAAATAACAATAAATTTTATTTTGAAAATAACATTGGAAAAGCGGAAAATGTTTTGAAAAAATTAAAAACTTTTGAGTATAACGACAAAAATCAATGTTTTAATTTGAGTTATTCTTTGAGTGAATTTATGAGCAATGAAGATGCGGAAAGAAATAAAAACAAAAAAAGAAGCAATGTTTTGTATTCTAATATTAATAAGAAGGATTTGTTTAGCATAAACACAAAAGGCGCTATTCGTTACAGATGGCACGACAAAAATACCGAAAGAGGAAAAATTATATTGGACGGTGAGAGTGTGTATGAGGAGGGTCAATCGGAGGAAGTAAAAAACACAAAAAGAGGAATAGTGAAAAAGTACGATATAACAAAATGCTTGTTCAGTCTTTTTGAAGGAGCAAAGCTAGACTATAAACAAAATCTACTTGATAAATTGCTATCAGAAAAATTTGATAGTAACTTTTATAAAAATTTGTTTAATTATTTGAATTTATTATTTGAAATACGCAACAGTATATCAGGAACAGAAATTGATTATATTTCTTGTCCGAAGTGCGGTTTTTGTTCTGACGATGAGTCAGCGATCGTTAAAAATGGTGATGAGAATGGGGCATACAATATAGCAAGAAAAGGCATTATGGTTCTAGAAAAAATAAAACAATACAAAAAAGAAAATGGCATTTTAGATAAAATGAATTGGGGAGATTTGTTTATAGATATTGATGAATGGGATAAATTTGTTCAAAAATAGATATTTTTTATGGAACCATATATACAAATTTCAAAAATAAATGATTTTTTGTTTTGTCCAGTTTCGCTTTATTTGCATAGTATGTACGAGGGTTTTAACTCTAAAACCTTTCATCAAACGTCACAAGTCGCAGGCAAGATAAATCATCAAAGTATTGAAGCAGGGAAATATTCTACGGCAAGTAGGTATTTACAGTGTTTTAATATTTATAGTGAAAAATATAATATTATGGGTAAGATTGATATTTATGATAAGCAAGAATATGCTTTGATTGAAAGAAAAACAAGGATAAAGGAAATTTATAATGGTTATAAATACCAATTATACGCACAATATTTTTGTCTTGTTGAAATGGGTTATAAAGTGGAAAAGTTATTTTTACATAGTTTAGAGGATAATAAAAGGTATAAAATATACATTCCTAATAAAAATGAAATAAAAAAGTTTGAAAAAGTTTTGAGTGACATAAATTCGTTTGATATTTCTAAAGTAAAAAATCATAAATGTTTAAAATGTGAATTAAGTGTTTATGGAGTATTAAGTTGGTAAAAATGATTACACTACCTGATTTTAAAGAAAAACAAATTTTATTTATACAAATAGACATAAAAGCGGAAAATAAAATAAAATTTAGCAATGAAAATATTCTGTTTTTAAAGGATAATAAAATTATAAATAGGGCATCCTGTCATAAGGTTTTTGTTGTTTTTGTTATTGGCGATATTTCTATAACTACCGTTCTTTTACGCGAAGCTTCTAAATATGGAATTTCAATGTTTTTTATGAAAAATAATTTTGAATCTTATGCTACTGTTAATTCTAAATCAGAAGGCAATTATTTACTTAAAGAAAGGCAATATAAAATGACTAAAAAATACGCTTTAGAATTATCTAAAAACATAGTTAAAAATAAGATTAGAAATCAAATGTTTTTACTTGGAAAAAATAATAAAGATAAAGAAAAAATATTTAATCAGATTGAAAAAGTAGATAATATTAAATCACTTTTAGGTTTAGAGGGTAATGTTTCCAAAGAATTTTTTAAAGAATTTTTTAAAGAGGTTGGTTGGTTTAGAAGAATGCCAAGAGTAAAGCCTGATATTTCAAATTTTTTACTTGACTTAGGTTATACTATTTTGTTTAATTTTATTGATTCATTGCTTTTGCTTTACGGTTTTGATACCTATAAAGGGTTTTATCATCAGTTATTTTTTCAAAGAAAATCTTTAACTTGTGATATTGTTGAGCCATTTCGTTCAATCATAGATAAACAATTACTAAAATCTTATAATTTAAAACAGATAAATGAAAATGATTTTATTTTTAAAAATGGAAAATATAGTATTAAATTTGAGAAAGGTCAAAAATACTCGCAAATTTTCGCTCAATCAATAATGGATAATAAAGAAAACATATATTTATTTATACAAAGCTTTTACCGTTCTTTAATGAACGATAAAAACAATTTTAATAAATTTAAAATTAAATAATTTTAAATTTATGCTTATAATATCTTACGATTTTACAGATAATAAACCGCGAGCAAGATTTTCTAAGTTTTTGAAAAAATTTGGTCGTAAAATACAGTATTCTGTTTTTGAAATAAAAAATAGCAGTAGAGTGTTGCAAAATATTTTAAAAGAGGTAGAATTAGTATATAAAAAAGAATTTAGTGGAAGTGATAGTATTTTGATTTTTGATATTTGCAAAGGATGTAAATGGAAAATAAGGAGATACGGCTATGCTAAGAATGAAGAAAAAGATGTAATCGTGTTTAAATAATTTACTTTGAAAATTATATATATTTATACAAAAGTAAATTGATTAAAAAGTATAAATTCAGTGTATGTATTATTAGACAAAACCTTAGTCTTTATAAAGATTAAATTTAAAAAATATGGTTTTAATTAAGCAAAAAGTCGTAGTAGTTAATATAACTCTATTTGCATCTTTTGAGCTTATTAAAACCATATCCGCAGTCTAATACATATATCAAATTTCTACTTTTGTAGATCTGTTAAGCCCACTGATAGTAATGGGTCTAATACATATATCAAATTTCTACTTTTGTAGATCTGCCACAATAACCAGCTCAAGTCTCGTCTAATACATATATCAAATTTCTACTTTTGTAGATTATGATTCTAAAATGACGGTTAAATGGGTCTAATACATATATCAAATTTCTACTTTTGTAGATAATAACTTCTTGTTCCATTTCCAAAGGTCTAATACATATATCAAATTTCTACTTTTGTAGATCCAACACGAATTTATCGGTTTTTTAGTCTAATACATATATCAAATTTCTACTTTTGTAGATCCGTATCAGGTTTTGCTAAAACTATAAGTCTAATACATATATCAAATTTCTACTTTTGTAGATATGAACTATGCCTGCCGTGAAGTTTGTCTAATACATATATCAAATTTCTACTTTTGTAGATATTGCCCGCATAAGGAAGCAATATATGTCTAATACATATATCAAATTTCTACTTTTGTAGATAGTTGGTTGTTGTCGCAGTAAAAGTGTCTAATACATATATCAAATTTCTACTTTTGTAGATAGTTTATTAAAATGTTGACAAAAGGAGTTTTTTGGAATATATTGGTTTTAATCCGTAGAAAGCAAGCGTACAAGTAAGTCTTGTTGAGGATGAAAAATAATATTTTGTATTTTTTTCATTTTGCTATGGATTTTCTCATAGCTTTTTTAAATGATTTGTTAGCGAATACAAGGTAGGGTCAAATACTATCTTAGAAATCATTACCTTTGTTTCACTGACGACATATATTATGGCACTTACAAGAAAACAAAAACAAGAACGCTTAGCTGGAATTAAAGATAAATTAAAAAGAAACAAAACAGCTGTTTTTACTTCATTTACAGGATTAAATGTAAAACAACAAGAAGAATTAAGAAATAATTTGCGTAAAGTTAAAGCTGAATACAGCGTTGTTAAAAAAACTCTTTTGAAGTTAGCTTTAAAAGATAAAAATATTGATGTTGCGGAAAATGTTTTTCCAGGACAAGTAAGTATGATATTTGATTATGCTACTGAAACTGAAGGCGCTAAAATAGTTAAAGATTTTAGCAAAAAAAACAAAACACTTCAGATTTTAGGAGGATTGTTTAATAATGAGTTTATATCTAAGGATAAAGTAATAGAGCTTGCGTCTCTACCAAGTTTAGATCAGTTGAGAGCGCGGTTAGTTCAAATAATGAACTCGCCAATAACAGAATTTACGCGGGTATTGTCTGGAACGCAAATAAAGTTTTTAAATGTTTTAAATCAAATTAAGAAATAATAAATAATAACTAAAAACTAATAACTAAGGTTGTTAATTTTTAGAATTAAAAAATATGGAAGAAAATAAAACAAATGATACTGCGGATAATTCAGTGGATGAAAAAAAAGAGTCTAAAAAAGAGTCTAAAAAAGAAGCAAAAAAAGAAGAAGTAAAAATTCCATCTAAGTTTAAAGATTTAGTTGGAGAAATTGAAAAAATGTCAGTTTTAGAATTATCAGAGCTTGTTAAGATATTGGAAGAAAGGTTTGGCGTATCAGCGCAAGCAATGGCGATACCTGTTGCTGGAGCTCAATCCGAAGGCGCAGATAAAAGCGTTGCAGAAGAAAAAACTTTTTTTAATGTAGTTTTAAAAGACATTGGCGCTAATAAAATTCAAGTTATTAAAGCAGTTAAAGAAATTACAGGATTAGGATTAAAAGAATCTAAGGATTTGGTAGACGGAGCTCCTAAACCAGTAAAAGAAGGCGTTAAAAAAGAAGAAGCAGGAGAAATGAAAAAGAAAATGGAAGCTGCTGGAGCAACTGTTATTTTAGAATAGATTTAAGATTTATGATTTAAGAAAAAGCCCTGTTTTCGCAGGGCTTTTTAAATGACATTTAAAAATTTGAATCAATTTTATCAAGATTGATTAAATATATTCCTTTATCATCAAGAACAAAAAGCGATGATTCGTTATTTTGAGGCGTTATATATTTAATTCCAGTTAAAAATGGATCTTTGAAATTGTATTCAATTTCACTTGTTAGTTTATTTATTATTATTATTTTTGAAGATAAGGGATCAAAAAAATATATTTTATTCCAATCCTCACTTGTTATTATTTGAGAGTCTTTTGAAACTAATCCAAGATTCGCGATTTCATCTATTTTCTCTCCTTTTAAAAATTCTGAAATATTTCCTAAGTTATCTAGCACAAATATAGACCCATCTATTGCCATAGATAATGGGTTTATAAGTTTTTCTTGATTGCTTGATGTTTGAATCCATTTATGCGCGTCAGAAAATGAGCCGTTTTTAAATGAATATTTAATAATATTATTTTCTCCTAATATGTAAAGACTGTTATTAAAACTTTTAGCGTCTAAAATAGGACTATTAATAGGCAACTTAATTTCTTCTGTATTAAATGAATTATTGTTTATATTGTATATTAGAATTTTTTTGTTATTTATATCATCGCTTTTGCTTATAAAAACAATATTTTCTCTATTTAAATTTATAACAAGGTCAAATGGTTTTGAAATAGATGAATTAGTAAAAAGAAGTTCTGGATTAGAATAATCATTTATTTTGTACACTTGTTCAGAGCTATATCCTATAATAACCTTATTATTTGTTTCGTTTTCAATAATAGGGTTTTCCGCAATAACTATTTTTTTAATAGTAAAAGGAAAGTTTTTTGTATCAGCTATTTGTTTGATAGATTCTCCCAAAGATGAATTAATTATATCATTATTATCATATATTTGCGTTTTTTTATCGTTTCCAGAAAATATAAATATTGATAATATAATTATTATAATAAAAACTATAATCGGAATAGTTATTTTATATTTTGTATTTAAAAATGGTAATTTTTTAGGTTTTGAATAAAGTTCGGATTTGAAAATTTTTTTTTCAATAAAAGCTTGTTTAATTTGAATAATATTATTTATAGTATTGCGCGTTAATTTTTTGCTAAAATTTATTAGAATAAAAAAAGTCGCGGATAATATTTTTAAAGTTTTGTTTGAATTGTTATAAATGTCAGATTCATTAGTGAATAAGGATTTAATTTTAAAAAATTTTTTAAAATTAAAAACGGTTTTTAATAGATTTTTATAAAAATTATATTTATAATTTATTTTTAAATTTGAAACTTTATTATAAAAATTGTCTAACTGCGAGTAATCAATTCCTTCTGAAAAAGCGCTATTTGTTTCTTTATAATTTTTATCTATGCTTATACTTTTATTTATTACATTTTTTTTATAATTCGCGTCAGTGAATTTTTCAATAGTTATTTGCAGAATTGCTATACCAGGCTCTTTTTTTAAATTATCCATATTTCTTTTTACAAAATCTTCTATTTGACTAAAAGATCTTTTTATCAAACGAGCAATAAAAAATTCATTTTTTAATAAATTCCGCGCTTTTTTAGTGGTTATTACTAATCTGTCTTTTTCTTGAATTTTCCCTCTGATTATATTTTTAAACAAAGTGTTTTTATTTAATTCTTGATAATTTTTAGAAATTTGATTTAAATCAAAAATTTTGTTGTTTCTTATTAAGAGTATTTTTGTTTCTCCTATTTTAGTAAAAATAATTCTATTATCCTGAATAGCTATAATAAGCATTTCTAAATCATTGCGATATTCAGAAGAGCTAATAATGCCATTTACTTTTCTTAGAGCGTTTTCAAGAGCGCTACCCGGATTTTCATAATAATTCGCGTAATATTCTTTTTTTAATATAGAAGCAATTGAGTTTAAAAGATAAAAATTAGGATTTGATGAAAGAATAAGTTTATTTATTCCTCCTATAATATATAGATAACCCCATTTATTTTTAGAAACATTGTCTGGCTGATATCCAAATATTTCAAATCGTCCAGCGCCTTGAATAATAAGTTGTTTTTTATTGATGATTGTCATAGAATTATATTTATTTTACTCTTTTTTCATAATTCTGCAAGTATTTTAATATTGACTTTCAATGAATTATAAATTATTATGTCAATTAAAAGCATAAATTTATAATTAATATATGATTTCTACAAAAGAAAAAGTATTAGACACTGTGTTAGGTTCTGAAACTAAGGCTCGCGTTCTTAGATTTTTGTTAAGACATTCTTCGCAGGCTTTTAAATTAGGAGAGATAGCCAGAATTATAAATCAAAATTATAATACAACAGCTTCTTTTATTGATGATTTAGAACAGATTGGCATAGTTCAAAAATCATCAAATAAAGATAGCGCAAGCGTAGTTTATGGAATAAATTCTAATTTTCGCAATTATGAAGAATTGCGGGATTTTTGTTTAAAAACTTTTCCAGTTTCTACTGAAAATTTAATTAAAGAACTTAAAGACGCTGGCAAAGTTCGTTTAGCTATTTTACAAGGCGTATTTTTGAATCAAGGAGCTGTAAATATTGATTTTTTTGTTGTTGCTGACGATATAGACGATAAGAAATTTGGAAAAGTAGTTAAAGGATTAGAAGCAGATGTTGGGCAAGAAGTAAATTATACTTTAATGAATACATCAGAATTTACTTACCGTTATAATATTTATGATCGTTTTGTTAGAAATATTTTAAAGCGAAAACATATATCACTGATTGACGATTTAAAACTACAAGCTAATTAACTTGTAGTTTTTGAGCTTTTTATTTAATGCGTAATAATCATTATTTTACTAATAGAAATTTTATATTATAAATTATAAAAGGCAAAGCCCCTGCTAAAAATTTGATTATTTATGTTAAAAGAATTAGAACAAAATAATGAAAATGAAAATAAAGGCGCGATAAATATTTATACTTCAAAAGACGGTAAAACATCGCTTAAAGTTAAATTGGAAAAAGAAACTGTTTGGCTTTCGCAAGAGCAGATAGCAAAATTGTTTTTTGTTGATAGAACAGTTATCACTAAGCATATTAAAAATGTTTTTAATGATGGCGAGGTTGATGAAAAAAGTAATGTGCAAAAAGTACACTTTGCGCATTCTGACCGCCCAATAAAGTTTTATAATTTGGACATTATTTTATCTGTTGGATATAGAGTTAATACATCTCGCGGTATTCATTTTAGGCGATGGGTTTCTGAAGTATTAAAAAATTACCTTGTTAAAGGTTTTTCTGTTAATAAAAAAAGGCTTCAGGAAAAAGGTTTAGAAGAATTTGAGCAAGCAGTAGCTTTAATTAAAAAAACTATTGAAACAAAAAAACTTTCAACAAGCGAGACAAAGGGACTTTTAAAGATTATAACGGATTATTCTAATTCGTGGTTTTTGTTTTATAAATATGATAAAGGAAAATTAGATATTCCTGTTAAAAAATCAGAATCAAAATATAAAATTACGCCAGAAGATTCTGTAAAAGCAATAGAAGTGCTAAAAGATGATTTGATTAGAAAAGGAGAAGCGAGTAATTTATTTGGAGTTGAGCGTGAAAAAAACAGCATTTCTGGGATAATTGGAAATGTGTATCAAAATTTTAAAGGAAAAGATTTTTATCAGAGTATTGAAGAAAAAGCAGCGCATTTGTTATATTTTATTATTAAAGATCATGTTTTAATTGACGGTAATAAGCGAGTTGGTTCATTTTTGTTTATAGTGTTTTTAGCAAAGAACAATTTTTTGCTTAAGAAAAACGGGGAACGAAAAATAAATGATAATATGCTTGTCGCGCTTGCGCTTTTAATAGCAAAAAGTGATACAAAACAAAAGGATTTAATGATAAAATTAATAATAAACTTTTTGACTAATTAATTTACATAGATTAAAATTTTATTTATTTCCTATGAAAAAAACAATTTTTAGCGGAATACAACCAACAGGAAATTTGCATATTGGAAATTATTTCGGCGCGCTTAAAAATTGGATAGAATTGCAAAATAAAGAAACCGCGATTTTTTGCATTGTTGATTTGCATTCCATAACTGTGCCTCAAAATCCTGAAATTTTAAGAAGAAATACTTTTGATACAGCAGCGATTTATTTAGCTTGCGGCATTGATCCTAAAAAATCAATTATTTTCGCGCAATCCGATGTTCCAGCGCATTCAGAATTAGCATGGATTTTAAGCGTTAAAACTAGAGTTGGGCAAATGGAAAAAATGACGCAGTACAAAGATAAATCTGTAAAAAATAAAAATAATGTTAATATGGGGCTTATGAGCTATCCTATTCTTATGGCTGCTGATATTTTGCTTTATAATACTGATTTAGTTCCAGTAGGAGACGATCAAAAACAGCATATTGAATACACAAGAGATATTGCTGAACATTTTAATAAATTAGATGGAAATATTTTTACTGTGCCTGATGTTTATATTTCAAAAATTGGATCTCGTATAATGGGGCTTGATAATCCAAGTAATAAAATGTCTAAATCAGCTGATTCACAATTGAATTATATAGGACTTTTGGATAAGCCTGATGTTATTCAAGAGAAAATTAAAAAAGCTGTTACTGATTCTGGTTCAGAAATTATTTTTAGCAAAGAAAAGCCGTCTATTTCTAATTTACTTACAATTTATAGTTTATCTTCTGATAAAAGCGTAAAAGAATTAGAAAATGAATACAAAGGAAAAAGTTATGCTCAATTTAAAAAAGATTTAGCAGGGACAATAGTTAAATTTTTGTTGCCAATTCAGGAAGAATTTTATAAATTGCGAAAAAATAAGAATAAAGTAAATGATATCTTAGAAAAAGGCTCTAAAAAAGCTAATATTATAGCTAATAAAAAATTAAATGAGATAAAAAAGAAAATAGGTTTAGGTTATTTATAGATTATAGGAGATAATAATTTGACTTTTCCACAAACGCGATTTTTTTATAAAGTCGTGTTTTTTGTTTATGCGTAGCTATTTTATTAAAAGATTAATAATTAAAATTGATAATTGTCATTTTTTAGGTAATCAGTTGTATGTTGAAAAACTGAATAAAAGTCTTTACTATAAAGGTTTTTATTGATAAATTATTGCGTTTTGGGAAAGTGTGGCGTATAATAAAAGTGTTATGGAGAAATGTGGATAAAAGTGGGGAAAACTAATCTTAATTGTGGATAACTTTATAGGACAATTTTCTCATTCTATTGATGAGAAAGGCAGAATGGCTGTTCCAGCCAAATTTAAACCATCTTTAAAACAAGGAGTGGTTGTTACGCGCGGTTTTGATAATTGTTTAATTGTTTATACTATTCCTCAATGGCAGAAAGAAGCTGAAAAAGTATCAGCATTGCCTATGAGTAAAAAAAATAACAGAGCTATTGCAAGATTAAAGTTAGCTGGAGCAATGGAAGTAAAACTTGACTCGCAAGGAAGAATTTTATTACCTGATTATTTACGAAAATACGCTTATCTTGAAAAAAAAGTAACAGTAACTGGTTTGTATAACCATATAGAAATTTGGGATGAAAAAATATGGGATAAATATAAAAGCAATGCTGAAAAAGAAAGTGATAAAATAGCCGAGCAATTAGATAATATTTAGAATATGGAATTGAGAATAACAATTTAGAGCAAGATAATATTGAATATTTTAAATATTTGTATTAAATGTCCAAGATTTAAAATTCTATGCAACATATTCCTGTTTTATTAAATGAAGTTTTAAGAGAATTAAATCTCAAGTCTAATGATAATTTTATTGATTGCACAATAGGCGAAGCAGGACACAGTAAAGAAATTTTAAAGAAGATAGCGCCTAATGGATTATTATTAGGAATTGATAGAAACAAGGAACAAATTAAAAGAGCAAAGAAAAATTTAGCTGAATTTGGTAAAAGAGCGATTTTAAGGCACGGAAAATTTAGTGAATTAAAAAAAATTGTTTCGGAAACTAAGTTTCCGATTCCAATGGGGATAATTTTTGATTTAGGTTTTTCTTCCGCAGAACTTACAGGGCACGGACTTAGTTTTTTAAAAGATGAAATTTTAGATATGCGTTATGATAAAAATGAAAATATAGAAACAGCGCATGATATAATAAATAATTGGAATTCATATAAAATTATAAAAATTTTATATGAATACAGCGATGAGCGATATGCTAAAAGAATAGTTGAAAATATTATTAAAGAGAGAAAAATAAAATCTTTAAACACTACTTTTGAATTAGCTAATTTGGTTAAAAAAAGTTATCCCAGAAATTGGAAAGGCAGAGTAAATACGGCTACCCGCGTGTTTCAAGCGCTTCGCATAGTTGTTAATAATGAATTTGAAGAGATAAAACAAGGATTGCGAACAGCTCTTGATGTAGTTCATGAAAAAGGAACCATATTAGTTATAAGTTTTCATTCTGGAGAAGATAGGATAGTTAAAAATATTTTAAAGGAATATGGAAAAGTAAAATTAATTAGAGCAAGTAATGAAGAAATATTGAAAAACAAAAAATCAAGAAGCGCGAAAATGAGAGTATTAAAGTAGAATATTCTTAAATTTTTAATTCAAGATTTCCATTCAAGGTTTTAGGTTTTAATTAGAGGTTCTAAATTTTTATGATTAATAATATATTAAAAATTTTAAGCGCTATATTAGTTATTTCTATATTCGCATTAGTATTGGAGATTAGCAGTTTAGGAGAAATAAGCTTTATAATACAAGATAAAAATACTAATTTTGATGAATTAAAAGTAGAAAACGAATTACTTTATATAAGTTATTCCGATTATATTTTAAATAATGAAGACTTATTCTATGTTAAAGAGAATCTTAACTTAGTTCCAGCAGGAGAATTAGTATATTTAGATACTTATGGAATTTCTGAAAAATTGCGTTTTTCAGAAAAAATTCCAATAATGTTGCAACAGAATTTTTACTAAGTAAAGCGAATTTATATGCGTTTTTAATAATACGAATATTAAATTTTACATACGCATAACTTATTATCAGCATTAAGTATAAAATATCAATATTTTTTGTATAATTTATTTTTTGCAATTCTTAACACATAATACCATATACTGAATATTTTTTTCATGAGATTAATATTTTTTTCTTCAATAATATTTTTAATTAGCGCGATCATCATAGGTCGTTTATTTTTTATACAGGTTAAAAATTTTGATGTTTATGTTAAACAAGCTGATCAGTCTCAAAACTTAGTAACTAAAATAGAATCAGAACGGGGCGATATTTTTTTTCGCAATAAATTTGAAGAAACATTTTTAGTCGCTACAAATAAACGTTTTTATAGAATATATGCTGTTCCATCTAAAATTAAACCTGAAAACCAAGACAAAATTACTGATATTTTAGCAAAAAATCTTGATTTAGATAAAGATTTTGTAATGAGTAGAATTATTAAAGAAAACGATCCTTATGAGCCGATTAAAGATGAGTTGGAAGAAAAAAATATAGGATTTTTAGATGAAATTAATAAAATAAATGAAGGAGCTATAGGAAAAGAGGTCTATTGGTCAAGATTTTATCCTTTGCGCAATATAGCATCTCATATAATCGGTTTTACTGATCAAGACAAAGTAGGAGTTTATGGAATAGAAAAATATTACAATGATGTTTTAACCGGCAGTCCTGGTATGTGGAGAGGTATTCGCGATACTTTTGGTAAATTAGTGAAATTTAAAGGAGGTTTTACTAAAAATGTTACTCCTGGAGCTGATTTAGTTTTAACCATTGATTATAATATTCAACTACAGACTGAAAAGATTTTAGAAGATATAATTGAAAAATGGGATGCGTCAGGAGGAAGTATAGTAGTGCTTGAGCCTAATAATGGAGATATTTTATCAATGGTTTCTAAACCAGATTTTGATTTAAATAATTATAATAAGCAAAAGCCTAATTTATTTTTAAATCCTGTTGTTCAAAATCTTTTTGAACCAGGATCTATTTTTAAGCCAATAACTATGGCAGCAGGATTGGATAAAGGAGTAATTACAGCAAGAACAACATATTTAGATCAGGGTTTTGTTGAACGTAGCGGACATACTATTAGAAATTCTGATAATAAGGCTCATGGAGAACAAAATATGATTGATGTTTTAGCTCTTTCTTTAAATACAGGAGCGGTTTTTGTACAGGATCAGTTAGAAAAAAACGTATTTAAAAATTATATAGAAGAATTTAAATTTGGACAGAAAACAGGAATTGATCTTCCTGGAGAGGTAAGCGGTAATATTATAAATTTAGATACAATGCGAGATATAAACTATGCAACTTCTTCATATGGACAAGGTATTTCTGTTACTCCTATACAAATGATAACTTCTTTTTCAGCTATTGCTGGAAATGGTTTTTTAATTAAGCCTCATATATTAGACAAAATTATTTACGATGATGGAAAAGTAAAGAAAATAGAATCAAATATATCTGAAAAATCAGTTATTAAATCTGATACAGCCGCAACCCTAACAGCAATGTTAGTTAATTCTTTAGAAAAAGGATATGCTAAAAAAGGCAAAGTAAAAGGTTATATTTTAGCTGGCAAAACAGGCACAGCGCAAGTTCCTGATTTAGAAAAAGGAGAGTATTTAAAAGATAAAACTATTCATACTTTTTTAGGTTTTGGTCCAGCGTTTGAATCAAAATTTATTATTTTAATTAAACTTGATTATCCTCAAGGCATAAATTTTGCTTCTGATTCTATAGCGCCATCTTTTTCTAAATTAGCTAAGTTCATATTAGATTATTATCAAATACCTCCGAGTAATGTAAATAACTAAGGACTAATAAATTTGATTATTGATTATTAGTTCTTAACCGCAGATTTGCTTTTTAGATTTTTTTGTATTAGACTAAAAAAGTGAAGTATTTTTTTAATAAAGTTTGGAATTATTTTGATGTTTTTATAATAGCTATAATTGTAGTTCTTCCTATAAGATATTTTGTTGTTCAGCCATTTTTAGTCAGAGGAGAAAGCATGTTTCCCACATTTAATAATTTAGATTATTTATTTATTGAAAAAATAAGCTATTATTTTTCGTCTTTTAAAAGAGGCGATGTAATAGTATTTCGTTCTCCTATAAATGAGTCAGAATTTTTTATTAAAAGAATTATAGGCCTTCCTGGAGAAAAAATTGAAATTAAAAAAGGAAAAATTATAATTATTAAAGATGATAAAAATATAGAGATAGAAGAACCTTATATAAATGATTTATTAAATAAAAATTTAGAAGCGACCATAAATGATAATGAATATTTTGTTTTAGGTGATAATCGTAACAAAAGTTTTGATTCTGAAGAATGGGGAAATTTAAAAAAAAATAAAATAATCGGTAAAGTATGGATTCGCGTTTGGCCATTTAGATCAATCAATAAGGACTAATAACTAAAAACTAAGAAAAAGAAAAAACCCAAGAAATATTAAATTATAAACTTTAGTTATTAGTTATTAATTATTATTTTATTGAATAAATGATTACTAGTCCCAAAGGAATAAAAGATATTTTGCCTCAAGAAGAAGCGTATTGGGATTTTGTTGAGAACGCAGTTAAAAAAACATCCAAAGCTTACGGATTTGGTCGTATTCGGTTGCCTATTATTGAAAAAACCAAATTATTTATTAAAGGAACAGGTAAAAATACTGAAATAGTAAAAAAAGAAATGTATTCATTTAAAACTAAAGGAGGAGATGATTTAACTTTACGTCCAGAAGGCACTCCTGGAGTGATGCGAGCGTATTTAGAAAGGGGAATGCGTTCTTTAATTCAACCAGTAAAGCTTTATTATTTTGAACCTATGTTTAGACACGAAAGACCTCAACATGGACGACAGCGGCAATTTTATCAGATTGGATTTGAAACAATAGGAAGCGATAGCTCCATTATTGATGCTGAAATTATACAGACTGTATATAATTTTTTAATTAATTTAGGCATTGATAATTTTGTTTTTCAGATAAATAGCATAGGAGATATAAATTGTCGGTCTAAATATAAAAAAGTTTTGCAAGATTGTCTTTCTAAAAATAAGAGTGTTTTATGCGATAATTGCCAAAAAGATCTCCAAGATAGAATTTTTAATATATTTGAATGCAAAGAAGAACATTGTCAGCAAATAGTAAGAATATCTCCTAAAATTATTGATAACCTTTGCGATTTGTGCAGAATTCATTTTAAAGAGCTTCTTGAAATTTTAGATGAAATTGAAATGCCTTACAGTTTAAATCATTCTATTGTTAGAGGCCTTGATTATTATACTAGAACTGTTTTTGAGGTTTTAACAGTAGATGAATTTGGGCAAATGTCTTCACAGTTGTCTTTAGCAGGAGGAGGGCGATATGATTCTTTGTCAGAATCTATTGGCGGACCTAAAATATCTGGAAGCGGAGTTGCTATTGGAGTAGAAAGAATAATAAGCGTTTTAGAAGATAAGAATATTGATGTTAGTTCGGGAAATAAAAATCCTGATATTTTTATTGCTCAACTTGGTTTTACAGCAAAAAAATATGGATTGAAATTATTTGATATATTAGTGGAAAGTGGCATAAATGTAGAAGCAACTTTTTCTAAAGACAGTTTATCTCCTCAACTTAAACTTGCAGATAGTAAAGGCGCGCGTTATACTATTATTATTGGTGAAAAAGAATTAAAAGATAAAAATGTTTTATTTAGCAATATGAAAAGCGGAAATCAGGAAATATTACAGATAAAAAATTTAATACCAGAATTAAAAAATAGATTAAATGTTTAAAATAAAATATGGATTGTATTTTTTGTAAAGTAATCACGCGAGAAACTTCAACTAAATGGATTATTGAAGAAAATGATGATTTAATAGTTATAGAAGATATTAATCCCAGTGAACCAACTGATTGGTTGGTAGTTAGTAAAAAACATATTGTTTCTGTGAATGAAATAGAAAACGATGATAAAGAATTAATATGGAAAATGCTTTTAAAAGCTAAAGAATTAGCTAAAAAATATGATTTAGTTGGTTCTGGTTATAAACTTTTAATCAATGTCGGAAAAGGAGCCGGACAGATTATTGATCATTTACACATGCATATATTAAGTAAATTAAAAGTTAAAAATTCGCAGAGGTTTTAATTTTTAATGATTATATTAAAAACAAAGTTCTCAACAAATGCTTAACGAGCTTACGAATAATTAGATGTTCTAATTTTGGAAAAACAAGGTTATCAATTATTCGTTTGCGAATGAAACGAGCTTACGAATAATTAGATGTTCTAATTTTATGAAAATAATAGTTAAATTAAAAAGAGAGGGGGCAATATTATGGCAGAAGTTAAAAATGAAGGAAAAAGCAATATTGGCGCAATGCTAAGAAAATTTCAGCTTTATATTAAGAAAAGCGATATTTTAAATGAAGCAAAAAAAGCGCAATTTCACAGAAAATCTGTTAGTAAATTACAAAGACGCAAATCAGCTCTATATAGAGCTAAACAATCAGAAAAATACAGAGAAAAAAAGCAGTAAATTAATAGAATGTAGAATATAAATACGAATTCTTAATTCAATGTTCTATATTTTAATATTTGTATGAAACTAATAACATCTTTAGACATAGGGTCAAATACTATAAGAGCTGTAACAGCGCAAATAGAATTGCTTGACTTGCAAGAATCAAGTAGCGATTATAATATTTCTATTATAGGAGTTCATAAAAAGCAATCAATAGGAGTAAGAAAAGGCGTTATAATTGATATTAATGAAACAGCTTTTAATATTAAAAAAATTCTAGATGAGTTAGAAAAAATAATAGGACAAAATATTGATGAAGTTATTGTTGGTATTAACGGAGATAATCTTTTAGGAATTAATGCTAAAGGAATAGTCGCTGTATCGCGAGCTGACAAAGAAATATCAAGTATTGACATAGACAGAGCAGTTCAATCAGTTAAAACATCATCAATAGCTCCTAATAGGGAAATAATAAATGTTGTATCTAGATTTTATAATATTGACAATGAAAAAGGCATTAAAAATCCTATAGGAATGAGCGGAATAAAATTAGAAGCAGACACTTTAGTTATTACTATGTCATCGCCTTTTATTAAGAATGTTACTAAAGTTATAAATATGGCTGGTCGTAAAGTTCTTACTTTTATACCAGGGATAATAGCATCTGGCGAATCTGTTTTATCAAACAGACAAAAAGAATTAGGAGTTTTAATTTTAGACATAGGATCTGATACAACAGGTTTGTTAGTATATGAAGAAGGAGAATTAGCTCATTTGGAAATAAAACCTTTTGGAGCTGGTCATATCACAAATGATATTGCTATTGGTTTGAGGATTGATATTGATACTGCTGAAAAAATAAAAATTAAATTCGGATCTTGCGTTCCTGACGAGATTAGAAAAACAGAAATAATTAATCTTAATGAATTAGGAATAGAAGGTGATTTTAATATTAGAAGGCGCGATATAGCTTTGATTATTGAGGCAAGAATGAAAGAAATTTTTAGTTTTGTTAATATATCACTTGATAATATTGGCAAAAGAGGATTTTTACCAGCAGGAGTTATATTAGTTGGAGGAGGTTCTAATTTGCATGGAATAATTGAAATGGCTAAAAAATATTTACGATTGCCAGTTAAAGTAGGATATCCTGAAAAATTTAAAGGATTAGTTGATGAAGTTACAGATCCTTGTTTTGCTATGGCTACAGGGCTTCTTTATTGGTATTGCAAAAAAATTAAACATGAGCCAATAAAAAATGACAAATATTTAAATAAAGTCGCGTTTAAATTTAAGAGTTTATTTCATAAAATATCGCCATAATAAAAAAAGAATAATTAACAGATAATAATAAAAACCTGCTTCGCAGAACTTTGTTGTTCGCTTTGCTCACAATAAAAACCTGCTTCGCAGAACTTTGTTGTTCGCTTTGCTCACAATAAAAACCTGCTTCGCAGAATTTTGTTGTTCGCTTTGCTCACAATAAAAACCTCTAACAAATTCTAAACTCATTTCATTTAGTAAGAATTTGTTAGAGGTTTTAATTTTTAATGAGTACATTAAAAACAAGATTCTTAATTATGAATATATTTTTTACCGCGTTTCTTTTTAAATAAAGTTTTTCAAATTTTAAAATAGGCTATTGACATCGTAATTTTTTTGGAATATATTGAGGTAAAATGAATTTTAATTTTTTGAAACAAGTTAAAAATTAACTTCAAAATTCTGAAAAATATTGAATTTAAAATAAAATTTTACAATTTTCAATTCGTAGTTTGTGATTAAATAATTCGTAATTAATTTATAATATGCCACAAATTAAACCAGAAGCAGAATCATTTACATCAATAAAAGTAATTGGAGTTGGAGGTTGTGGTGGAAACGCAATTGACCATATGATAGATATGGGATTAAAAGGAGTTGAATTTATTGTTGTAAATACTGACGCTCAAGATTTGCATTATTGTAAAGCAAATGAAAAAATTCACATTGGAAAAAATGCTACTCGCGGTTTAGGTGCTGGCATGGATCCAGAACTTGGCAGACAATCAGCAGAAGAAAATAAAGAAGAATTAGCGAAAATGCTTGATGGAGCTGATATGGTTTTTATAACCGGAGGCAAGGGCGGAGGAACTTGCACTGGAGCAGCTCCTTTTATAGCTGAACTTGCTCGTTCAGCAGGAGCATTAACTATTGCGATAGTTACCAGACCTTTTTCTTTTGAAGGGTCGCAAAGAGCGCAAATAGCATTAGAAGGAATTGAAGATTTAAAAGGCAATGTTGATAGTTTAGTTGTTATTCATAATGATAGAGTTTTAAATATTATTGATAGAAATACTAGTTTAAATAAAGCTTTTTCAATAGTTGATAATATTTTGCTTCAAGCAGTTCAAGGAATTTCTGATTTAATTACTTTACCTGGTATTATTAATGTTGATTTTGCCGATGTTAAAGCTATTATGAAAAATTCAGGAGCAGCTTTAATAGGCTTTGGCGAAGCATCTGGAGATGATAGAGCGGTAGAAGCAGCGAAAATGGCTGTTAATTCTCCTTTAGTTGAAATGTCAATTAATGGCGCGAAAAGATTGTTATTTAGCGTTAGCGGAGGATCTGATATTGGTATGAGTGAAATTAACAAGGCTGCGGAAGTTATCACTTCTTCTATTGATCCTGACGCTAAAATTATTTTCGGGGCTTTTAATGATAATAAAATAGAAAAAGGAGTTCTTAGAATTACTATTATTGCGACTGGTTTTGACAGAGAAATAATAAGCGATAACAAAATAAGAGAAGTAAGAGAGATATATAAGATTAATGATGATAAAAATGATTTTAATTCTATTAAAAAAATAGAAAAAGATGAAAATAATACAGAGAAAAAAAATATATTTAAAAGAAATGAAAGAGTAAATGACTTTATTGAAGAAGATATTGATTTAGAAGTTGATATTTTAGGAGGAAGTTCTGAAGTAAATTACAATAACAAAAATAAAGAAAGCGATTTATTAAAAGATAATAGTTTATTAGACAATGAAGATAATGAAGATGAACTATCAATTCCCACATTTATACGCAATAAAATGAAGAGAAAATAGGTTGGCTTCTTGATTTGTAATTTTTAAGTTTATTAAGAAATAATAAAAAGTTATCCACAAAACATCTGAATTTTTATTCAGATGTTTTGTTGTTGAATTTTAGGCATAATCAATCGTAATGCGTTATAAATTTATTTTTCAAAATCTGTAAATTTTAAAAAGTAAATTGAATTTTTGCTTAGCTTGCGGTTTTTTGTAAAAATACTACTGATGTGATAAAGTAGTTTTACAATGATAAAAGAAAAATTTTTTAAGAGTATAAAAAAACGCGATGGTAGAGTGGTTCCATTTGATGAAAATCGTATTGTTAACGCTATATTTAAGGCAATGCGCGCGGCAAAAGAAGGCAAGAAAAGCAATGCTTTATTAGTTTGCGGAAAAGTTATATCAGAGCTTAAAAAACTCCGCTCTTATGATGAAATTCTCACTATAGAAGAAATCCAAGATATAGTAGAAACAGAACTTATATTAACTGATTTCCCTAAAACAGCCAAAGCATATATTTTATATCGCAGAGAGCATGAAATAAAAAGACTTGAAAGAATAGATATTCTTGAGGGCAAAACAACTAATTTACCTTTTACAACTAACGCTCTTCAAGTTTTAGCAAAAAGATATTTAGCTAGAAATAAACAATTGCAAATACAAGAAAATCCAGAACAAATGTTTAACAGAGTAGCTAGATCGCTTGCTAATGTTGAAGAAAAATACAATAAAAATAAACAAGAAATACAGGATATTTACGAGGATTTTTTAGAAGCAATGGTGTCATTTAAATATTTGCCAGCAGGAAGAACTTTGGCTAACGCTGGAGCTGAAACAGCGATAATTCCTAATTGCATAGTGCTTAATATACAAGATAGTATGCTTGATATTTTTGAGACATTAAAAAACGCTGCTTTGCTTCAACAAATGGGAGCTGGTCTTGGATTTCCTTTTCATTTAATAAGACCAGCAGGAACAAGGACTTTAAGATGCAGAGGAGTTGCTTCTGGTCCAGTTTCATTTTTATATATTTATGATAAAGCTTTTGGCGTTATTAAACAGCAAAATAGACACGGAGCAAATATGGCTATTATGAGAGTTGATCATCCAGATATTTTGGATTTTATGTATAGCAAAAAAATAGAAGGCGATTTAAAAAACTTTAATATTTCTATTGGCTTAACAAATGATTTTATGGAGAGCGTTGTAAAGAATAATAAAAGCCCATGGATGTGCGAATTTAATGGAGTTGAAATGAAGCCTCGAATTATTGAGCGAGATCATAATGGAAAAATAATAGAAATAAGGGATGTTAATATGACAGCGCGCGAGATAATGGATGAGATAGTAACTCACGCGTGGACAAATGGAGAACCTGGCATAGTGTTTATAGATAGGGTTAATGAGACTAATCCGCTTCCTGGCTTAGGCAGAATTGAAGCATCTAATCCTTGCGGCGAACAATTTCTTCATGATTCTGATGTTTGCAACTTAGGCTCTATAAATTTAGAAAAATTTGTTATTAATGGAAAAGTGGATTTTGACGAATTAAAAAGAATTACGCGAATTGCTATAAGGCTTCAGGATAATGTAGTTGATTTAACAAAAATATCCGTAGAGAGCGTTGATAAAACATTTAAATTAAATAGAAGAATAGGTTTGGGTATTATGGGATTTGCTGATATGCTTTATAAATTGCATATTCCTTATAATTCAAAAGAAGGCAGGGAAATAGCTAAATCAGTAATGGGTTCTATTCAAAAAGAAGCGCATAAAATGTCTCAAGAATTAGCAGAAGAAAAAGGAGTATTTCCTAATTATGAAAAAAGTGTTTATTTGAAAAGTGGCGTAAAGATGCGTAATGCAGCGCTAACTAATATAGCTCCAACAGGAACAATAGCAATGATTTTTGATGTTTCCGGAGGAGTAGAACCATATTTTGCATTATCTTATTATTACAAAGGAATTCTTGATGGAAAATCAAACTTAAACTATTTTAATAAACATTTAAAAACAGAGTTGCAGAAAAGAGGATTATACACTGATAGATTAGTTGAGCAAATTGAAAAATATGGCAGTTTGCAAAATATAAATGAAATACCAGAAGATATAAAGCGCGTTTTTGTTGTGTCAATGGATATTTCTGCTGAAGATCATATTAAAATGCAAGCTGCTTTTCAGGAAAATGTTGATAATTCAATCTCTAAAACTTGTAATTTTTCATCAAACGCAACAAAAGAAGATGTTTTTAAAGGATATATTCTTGCGTGGAAATTAAAATGCAAAGGTTGCACAGTTTATCGCGATAAGAGTCGTGAATTTCAAGTTTTAAATTTAAATAATAATAAAATAGAAGAAAAAGATAATAAAGAAAAAATTCCAGTAATGACCGCGCCAAGCATATTTTCTATTGATAAAAATATATGCTCTGATTGCAATAGTAAAATGATATTTAAAGAAGGATGTTACAGCTGTCATAATTGCGGAAATGGAAAATGCGGTATTTAGAGAAAAAGTTCAAATGTTAAACGCGAGAAATTTTAGTCATTTGTAATTTGGATTTTGATATTTGCGTTTATGTATAAATCTACTTTTATTTTAATTTCAATATTAGTTGTTTTGATTTTTATAACCCGCTATAATGATACACAAATTCAAGATAGCGGGTTTTTTAATGGAAAAAAACAAATAAAAGGCATAATCGCGAGCGATATAGAATTGCGCGAAAAATCGCAAAAATTTATTTTTATTTCTAAATCAAATGAAAAAATAATAGTTTTTGCTAATCGCTATGTGAATTTAAATTATGGAGATAATATAGAAATAAATGGAAATATAGAAAAACCTGAATTTTTTAATAATTTTGATTATCCAGCATTTTTATCTAGACAAGGAATCTTTTATGTAAGTTATTATCCAAGTATAACTTTATTATCTGAATTAGAAACTCAAATAGTAAAATTTGATTTTTGGCATTTGATTTATAATATAAAAAACAATATGCGAGATATTGTAAATAAATATTTGCCAGAACCTAACGCAAGCTTAGTTTTAGCTGGAACATTAGGCGATGATTTTATTTTGGATAATGAATTAAAAATCGGTTTAGGTAAAAGCGGTCTTTACCATATTGTTGCTGTGTCAGGACTTCATATAGCTATTATTTTAGGGGCTTTATTTTTATTTTTTATAGTTGTTGGTTTAAAAAGGAATTGCGCGACAATAGTAGCTTTAATATTTTTGTTTTTTTATATAGTTTTAACTGGTATGCCTTTTTCTGTGATTAGAGCAGGCATTATGGGTGTAATATTATTTTTAGGATTTTTAATTGGCAGGCCTTCTAATACTATAAACGCTTTAATAATATCAGCTATTGCTATTATATTATGGCAAAATACCGCATGGCAGGAAATATCTTTTCAGCTTTCATTTTTAGCTGTTTTAGGAATTTTATTGTTTTTTAGATTTTTTCAAAATATTTTTATAAAAATATCTAAAATACCAAAATTTATTGTAGATATTTTATCAATAACAATGGCGGTTTTAATTTTAATTTGGCCAATACTCACTTATAATTTTGGCGAATTTAGCATTATTGCTCCAATTTCAAATGTTTTAGTTTTGCCAATATTGCCTATTTTACTAATTTTAGGTCTTTTAGTTATAATTTTTGGATTTTTTTTCGCGCCTGTCGCAATATTTTTTTCTTGGTTTTTATGGCTTGTTTCAGAATGGATTATTTTTATTGCAGAGTTTTTAGGCAATTTGCCGGGAGCGAGTATTAAATTTACCAATACAAATATCTGGTTTGTTATAGCATATTATGTTTTATTAGTAGGAATATTCTCTGCGAGTAAATTAAAAGTTAAAAAAGAAAAGTTAAAAATTTATGATTAAATTTAATAATTTTTTAAAATTTAGCAAAAGCGTAAGATTGGGTATTTTATTATTTACAGGAATAGTTGTTTTTTTATTAGTTATTGTTTTTGTTGATTTATTTAATAAAAATTTGCGTGTTAGTTTTTATGATATTGGACAAGGGGACGCTGTTTTTATTGAAACTCCAGAAAATTATCAGATTTTAATCGATGGAGGCCCTAGTCCTAATATTTTACGCAAATTAGGGCGCGATATGATATTTTGGGATAAAACCATTGATTTAATTATTGCAACTCATCCAGATTCTGACCATATAAGCGGTTTAATCGATGTATTGAAGAGATATAAAGTAAAAAATGTTTTAATTAGTCCAATTATAAGCAAAGACACAGATGTTTTTAAAGTATTTTACCAAGCAATTTGGAATGAAGGAGCAAGGCTTTATTTAGCTGAAGCAGGACAAAGTTTTTCTGATATAAATTTCAAAGTTCTTTACCCATTTAAATTCACGGAGTATAAGCCTCTTGGGGATTTTAATGATATGAGCATTGTTAATTTATTGGAATACAAAGGGCAGAAAATACTTTTTACAGGGGATGCTACAAAAGCTGTTGAAGATATATTATTAGAAAAATATCCAGAAATTGATATAGATATACTTAGAGTAGGACATCACGGATCTAAAACATCAAGCAGTTTTAATTTTTTGAAATCCATTTCTCCAAATTTAGCGATTATTCAAGTTGGTAAGGATAATCGCTATAAACATCCGCATATAAGCGTAATAGAGCGATTTCAAAATTTCGGAATTCCAATATGGCGAACAGATTTAGACGGAGATTTAAAATTGCGTTTTTAGTTTATTAATACTTGTAATGTTAAAATTTTTTGTTATACTAAATTATATATGAAAAATGAAAAAAGTTTAGTTTTAATAAAGCCAGACGGAATTCAAAGAAGTTTAATAGGCGAAATTATTAAGCGCTATGAAAGAAGCGGATTAAAATTAGTAGGATTGAAAATAATTATTCCAACAGAAGATTTAATAGAAAAGCACTATTTACTTAACCCAAGTTGGAAAGGGAGCGTAGGAGAAAAAGCTATTAACGCTTATAAAAAGCAAGGGAAAAACCCTCCATCTTTAGATCCGATTGAGGTAGGCAATACTGTTTTGCGCGGATTAAAAAAATATTTAACAGCAGGACCTGTTATTATTATGGTTTGGAAAGGAGCTCACGCAATAGGAATTATCCGTAAAATTACAGGTGGCACAGAGCCATTAACATCTGATGTTGGAACAATAAGAGGGGATTACACAATTGATTCTTACGAGCTTTCTGACACAGGAGGAAGAGCTATTAGAAATTTAATTCACGCTTCAGGAACTAAAGAAGAAGCTGAAAATGAAATCAATCTTTGGTTTAAAAAAGAAGAACTTATAAATTATCGCTTAATAAATGAAGAAATAATCTATGATGTGAATTTAGACGGAATTTTGGAATAAGTTAAATAACAGTTTATTTAGTTTAATATTGTAACAAGAAAATTTATCAGGTTTGATATATTGTTTTTATGCATTTTACACAGGCTTTTATTCGATTTTCTTTACCAGGAGGAGTAACCCATTGTAAATTAGGATAAACCCTTGTTTTAACTGTGGGGTTAAAGTGTCCTCGAAGTTTTTTATATCTGGTTTTTAGTTGCGAACCTTTTTCGCATATGCTACATTGTTTCATATAGTATTAAGATACCTTTTATTTAAATAAAAGTCAAGATGGATAACAGAATTTTTTTATACATAATAATTATACTTTCTGCTGTAATTCACGAGTATTCGCATGCATTTATAGCTGATACATTGGGCGATAGAACAGCGCGTTACGCAGGAAGATTAACGCTAAACCCTATAGCGCACATAGATTTGTGGGGAACTGTTATTATTCCGCTATTTCTTTTATTTACAGGAGGAATTTTTATTGGTTGGGCAAAACCAGTTCCATATAATCCGTATAATATACAAAATAAACAAGGTTCTTTAATAGTGGCGCTTGCAGGACCAGTATCTAATTTTATCATAGCTATTGTTTTAGGATTGCTTCTTCGTTTTGATATTTTTCCAGTAAATATAGCGCAATTCATATTTCTTATTGTAACTGTAAATGTATATTTAGCTTTATTTAATTTAATTCCAGTGCCTCCGCTTGACGGTTCTAAAGTATTTGGCGAAATTTTTCAATCAAGGTTTAGTTTAGCAACATCAGGAGCAGGAATAGTCATCGCTCTTTTAATAGCTTTTCTAATTTTACCTTCAGTAGCTTCATTTGTTATTAAAATTATAGTTGGTGTTTAATAATATTATTTTAACGCGGGAGTTGACAGCAGAGAAATAATTTTGTATTCTAAATTAGAACTTAATGTTTTTAAGTTCTAATTTTAATTATTACTTGTGCCTACAATAAATCAATTAGTAAAAACACATAGAAAAAAGCAAAAAAATAAATCGCAAGCCATAGCGCTGCGCAAGGGTTTTAATAGTTTGCTAAATAAATCGCGAGAAGACAAAGCCCCTTTTAAAAGAGGAGTTGTTACGCGCGTAGCTACTATGACTCCTAAAAAGCCAAATTCCGCTTTGCGTAAAATAGCTAAAGTAAAATTGAGTAATGGAATGGAAATAACAGCTTATATTCCTGGCATTGGGCATAATATAGCTGAACACGCTGTTGTTTTAGTTCGCGGCGGACGCGTTAAGGATTTGCCAGGAGTCAGGTATCATATTGTTCGCGGAGTTTTAGACGCTGGAGGCGTAGAAAAACGCAAAAACGCGCGTTCTAAATACGGAGCAAAACAGCCAAAAAAATAGAATTATGGCAAGATATAAAATACAAAAAAAAGAAATAAAATCCGATCCTAAATATAATAGCATTGTTTTAGAAAAGTTTATTAATCATGTAATGAAAGGCGGTAAAAAAGAAACAGCGCGTAGAATTGTTTACGAAGCGCTTGCTTTAGCTGAACAAAAAATAAAAAAACCTCCTATGGAGATTTTTGCTAAAGTTCTAAAAAATATATCCCCTCAAATAGAAGTTAAATCAAGAAGAGTAGGAGGAGCTAATTATCAAGTTCCATGTCCAGTTACTGGCGAGAGAAAAAAATTTTTAGCTATGAAATGGATTTTACAGGCAATAAAAAGTAAAAAAGGTAAAAACGCGATGCAAAAAATCGCTGATGAATTTATAACTGCTTACAATGAAGAAGGAGATGCTATTAAAATTAAGCGCAATATAGAAAGAATGGCTGAAGCTAACCGCGCTTTTGCGTATCTTTCTTGGTAAAAATAAGGAACAATTAGCAAAGAATCTCTAACAAATTCTAAACTCGCTATCGCTTGTTAAGTATTTGTTGAGAAACTTTGTTGTTTTTTATTCACAATGCGAGAATATACATTAGATAAGACAAGAAATATAGGAATTATAGCTCATATTGACGCTGGTAAAACCACTTTTACAGAGCGAATTTTATTTTATACTGGAATTTCACATAAAATAGGCGAAGTTCATGAAGGAGAGGCAATAATGGACTGGATGGAACAGGAAAAAGAACGAGGCATTACTATTACTTCAGCAGCAACAACATGTTTTTGGCAAAATAATAGGATAAATATTATTGATACTCCTGGACATGTTGATTTTACAGTTGAAGTAGAGCGTTCGCTTCGCGTATTAGACGGAGCTGTTGTTCTTTTTGATGGCGTTGCAGGAGTTGAAGCGCAGTCTGAAACCGTATGGAGACAGGCTGATAAATATAATGTGCCAAGAATGTGCTTTATAAATAAGCTTGATAGAATGGGAGCCAGTTTTGAAAAATCAGTTTCCTCTATTCGCGATCGTTTGACTGATAATATAATATTGATGCAATATCCAATAGGCGCTGAAAAAGATTTTATAGGCGTAATAGATCTTATGGATGAAAAAGCTGTTTATTTTGAAGGAGATCACGGAGAAACAATTAGGCGCGAAAATATCCCTGAAGATTTAAAAAGTAAAGCAAGCGCGCTTCGAGATAAAATGATTGAAAAAATTGTAGAAGAAAATGAAAAATTAATGGAGAGTTATTTAGAAGGAAATTCTTTAAGCAAGGAAGAATTAAAACAAGCATTAAGAAAAGCTGTAATCACTGGAAAAGTTATACCTATTTTTACAGGCACAGCGCTTCAAAATAAAGGCGTTCAGCTTATATTAGACGCGGTCGTTGATTATCTGCCTTCGCCAATAGATATTCCAGCTATTAAAGGAATTGATCCTAAAAGCGGAAAAGATATTATTCGCAAAGCAAGCGATGAAGAACCTTTAGCAGCTCTTGCTTATAAAATAGCTGATGATCCTTTTGTTGGAACATTAACTTATATTAGAATTTATTCAGGTTTATTAAAATCAGGGAGTTACGTGCTTAATACTACAACAGGCGATAAAGAACGTATAAGCAGATTAATTAGAATGCATTCTAATAAAAGAGAAGAAATAGATGAAATTTGCACTGGAGACATTGCGGCTGTAATAGGGCTTAAAAAAACAACCACTGGAGATACATTATGTGATATAGATAAGCCTATTATATTAGAAAATATTATTTTTCCAGATCCAGTTATATCTATTAAAGTAGAGCCTAAAACTAAAACTGATCAGGAAAAACTTTCTGTTTCGCTTCATCGCTTGGCAATGGAGGACCCTACTTTTAAAATGAGAGTGGATCATGAAACAGGCGATACAATACTCTCTGGAATGGGTGAACTTCATTTAGAGATTATTGTTGATAGATTGCTTCGCGAATTTAAAGTAAGCGCGACAATTGGCAAACCACAAGTAGCTTATAGAGAAACAATCACAAAACAAGCAGAAGCGCGCGGGCAATATATTAAGCAGAGCGGAGGACGAGGACAATACGGAGATGTAGAACTTAGAGTAGAGCCTCAAAAGAGCGGAGAAGGTTTTAAATTTGTGAATGCTATTAAAAGCGGAGTTATTCCTCAAGAGTTTATTCCAGCTGTTGAAAAAGGAGTAAAAGAAGCAATTGATAAAGGAGTTATCGCGGGTTATCAGGTGGTTGATGTTAAAGTAACTGTTTTTGACGGATCATATCATGATGTTGATTCATCTGAAGCTGCTTTTAAAATAGCCGCGTCAATGGCTTTTCAAGAGGCTACTAAAAGAGCGAGTCCTGTGATTTTAGAGCCAATAATGAAATTAGAAATAAACGTTCCAGAAAATTATTTTGGCGATGTTACAGGAGATTTAAATTCTAAAAGAGCGCAAATCAATGAAGTTGAAGACAGGGAAAAAATTAAAGTGATTAAAGCACAAGCGCCGCTATCAGGAATGTTTGGATACGCGACTCAGCTTAGGTCTTTAACTCAAGGACGCGGATCATTTTCAATGGAATTCTTGAAATACGAACGCGTGCCGTCAAATATCGCTGAAGAAATTAAAAATAGATAATACCTTGAAATTTACAAGAGCTTGACTTTTTTTTGAAAAACTATATAATGAAGTCATTAAGCAACCATTAAATTTAATATTTTAAACATATATAACAAATCAATGGTTTTGGTTTGTTATATATTATTTTTAATTATGGCAGAAAAATTTGTAAGAACTAAACCGCATGTTAATATTGGTACTATTGGTCATGTTGACCACGGAAAAACAACGCTAACAGCGGCTATTTTGCATGCCATTCATTTAAAGAATCCAAATGTAAAAGAGCGGGCTATTGATGAAATTGACAGCGCTCCAGAAGAAAAAGAAAGAGGGGTTACAATTAACTTGGCTCATGTTGAATATGAAACTGAAAAAAGACATTACGCGCATATTGATGCCCCTGGTCATATTGATTACATTAAAAATATGATTACAGGCGCTGCGCAGATGGACGGAGCTATTTTAGTTGTTTCTGCTACTGATGGTCCAATGCCTCAAACACGAGAGCATATTCTTTTGGCTCGTCAAGTAGGAGTTCCTTATATTGTTGTATTTTTGAATAAAATTGACCAAGTAAAAGACAATGAATTAATAGAATTAGTAGAAGAAGAAATTAGAGAATTATTAAATAAATACGAATTTGACGGCACTAACGCTGTTATTATTCGCGGATCAGCTGTAAAAGCAATAGAAGCAACAGATATTAATGATGAAGCATTAAAACCAATTTATCAGTTGCTTGACACTGTTGATGAAAAAATTGTAGAGCCAAAAAGAGATATTGATAAGCCATTTTTAATGCCAGTGGAAGATATATTTAGCATTGAAGGACGCGGCACAGTTGTTACTGGTAAAATTGAACGCGGTATAATAAAGATTGAAGAAGAAATAGAAATTGTTGGCATTCGCCCAACTCAAAAAACTATTGTAACAGGAGTTGAGATGTTTAATAAATCTCTTGATGAAGGACGCGCTGGAGATAACGCGGGAATACTTCTCCGCGGTTTGAAAAAAGAAGATGTTGAAAGAGGACAGGTTTTAGTTAAACCAAAAAGCGTGACTCCACACACTGAATTTGAAGCTGAAATTTATGTTTTATCTAAAGAAGAGGGCGGAAGACACACTCCATTTATGAAAGGCTATAAACCGCAATTTTATATTAGAACAGCTGATATAACAGGAGATGTTATTTTAAAAGAAGGCGTTGAAATGGTTATGCCAGGAGATACTGTAAGTATAATAATTAAATTAATAGTTCCTATAGCTCTTGAAGAAAAACAAAGATTTGCTATTCGCGAGGGCGGACACACTGTTGGAGCGGGTTTTGTTATTAAGATAATAAAGTAAGGACATCTAATTATTTCTAAACTCACTTTGTTCGTTAAGAAATAATTGAGAACCTTGTTTTTAATGATTACATTAAAAGATAAAGACATCTAATTATTTCTAAACTCACTTTGTTCGTTAAGAAATAATTGAGAACCTTGTTTTTAATGATTACATTAAAAATAAGAACCACTTCGTGAACCTTGTTGCTCGCTTCGCTCGCAATAGAAACATTTAATTATTGATAGTCTTGTTCTTAAAAAAGTAAGATTTTTTATTATTAAGTAAATTAAATTAAAATAGTTATAAATTTATGAATGAAAAGATTAAGTCTTTTTTAAGAATAAAAATTAATGCTTATGATCATAAGATAATTGATCAGGCGTCTAAAAAAATTACAGATGTAGCTTATAGATATGGCTCTGATATTTCAGGGCCTCTCCCATTGCCAACCCGTATTAAAAAATTCGTAGTGAATCGTTCTCCTTTTATTGATGAAGATTCTCAAGAACATTATGAAGTAAGAGTGCATAAAAGATTAATTGATATTTTTTCACCTACGCCGCAATTGGTTAATGCGCTAACTAATATAACTCTACCTACTGGAGTTGATATAGAAGTGAAGAGTATAACAGCGTAAGTTAGTTTTTAGTGAAGAAAAATGCGAGGATTTTTACTTTCTTTTCTAACTAAGCTAATAAGATTCCGCGGCATAGCGGATTTTTCTTTTAATTTTTTATAATAAAATATAATTGATAATCTTGTTTATAATGTTTTCCAACAAAATGATAAAATATATAGGTAAAAAATTAGAAATGACGCAGGTTTTTGAAGATAATGGCACAGTTGTGCCTGTTACTTTAATTGAAACTGAAGATAAAATTAATCAAGATGATTTTAAGGAAAATTTTTCTGTTAAAGTCACTGGTATTTCTAAAGGAAAAGGATTTCAAGGAGTGGTTAAAAGGCATGGTTTTTCTGGCTCTCCAGCTTCTCATGGTCATCGTCACGATTTGCGTTCTCCAGGTTCAATCGGCTCTAGATTTCCTCAACATACAAGAAAAGGAAGAAGAATGGCAGGACGCATGGGTCAGGATAAAATTACTTTTAAAACAGAGATAGTAAAGTTTGAAGATAATAAGTTATACATAAAAGGAGGAATTCCAGGAGCAAGAAATAGCAAAGTGGAAATTATTATTAAAGACTAAAAACTAATAACTAAGGAAAAACAAAAACAATTAAAATAAAACCTTAGGCATTAGTTATTATTTTTTAGTTATTGATTATGAAATCAGATTTAGTTCATCAAGTAGCGCGTGTTTTGCAAAATAACAAGCGCCGTATAATAGCTCATACAAAGGATAGAGGAGAAGTTAGAGGAAGCAATAAAAAACCATGGAGGCAAAAAGGCACAGGCAGGGCGCGAGTAGGTTCACGCAGATCTCCTATATGGAGAGGTGGAGGTGTTACTTTTGGGCCAAGTAAAGAACGTAATTTTAAAAGGAAAATAACTTATGTGTTATCTAGAATGGCAGTAAATATTATTTTAGAAGCAAAAGAAAAAGATAAAGAAATAACAACAGTAGAAAGTATTGATATAACTGTGGCAAAAACCAAATTATTTGATAAATGGCTAAAAGAAATGAAAATAAAAGGCAGTTCTCTTATTGTTACTGATAGCTTTGAAAAAGATATTTTAGTAAGAGCTGGCAGAAATATTCCAAATACTCTTGTTTTGAATTCTAAAAATGTTAATGCGTTATCTTTGCTTGAATATAAAAATTTAATTATAACAAAAGAAGCATTAAAGAATTTAAAAAGCAGAATTAAGCCAAAAACTAAAAATCAAAAATTAAAAGTACAAACCAAAAACGAAAAAACAGAAAAATAATTTTTGATTTTTAGTTTATAGTTTTGTGTTTTGATTTTTTAAATTTTAAATATGTCAATTTCTCCACTTACAACTGAAAAAAATTCCTTGTTAGCAAAAGAAAAAAAATATGTTTTTATGATTGACAATCAATCAGATAAAAACAAGGCTGTAAATGAAATTATTAAACGTTATAATGTTAAAGTTTTAAAATCCAATGTTTTAAATGTTAAAGCAAAAAAAAGGAGATTAGGAAAAACAATCGGAAAGAAAAAAGGATTTAAAAAAATAATTGTTACTTTAGATAAACAAATAGAAATATGAGAATTTTTAATATTTTTTTAATTCGCTTTGCTTATAAGAAAATATTAAAAAACTTTGTTTTAAAAAAATGGAAAAATCACTTATAAAAAATATTAAATATAGCGCGGGAAGATCGCACGGAAAGATTTCTGTTAGGCATAAAGGAGGAAGGGTAAAAAGAAATTACAGAATAATTGATTTTATTTGTAATAGATTTGATATTCCAGCTGTTATAAAAAGCATAGAATATGATCCATACAGATCGTCTAAGATTGCTTTGATTTGTTATATAGACGGGCGTAAAAGTTACATTTTAGCTCCCAATGAAATTAAAATCGGCGATAAAATAATGTCTTCTAATAAGAAAATATCATTTGATATAGGAAATAGAATGCCTTTGGAAGTAATACCTTCTGGAACATTAGTTCATAATATTCAAATTAAACCAGAAAAAAACGGAACAATTGTGAGATCAGCTGGAACATCAGCTGAAGTTTTGTCAGGAGATAATCCAAAATGGGTTCAGGTTAAATTACCCTCTGGAGAAATAAGGCTTTTTAGTAAAAAAGCTTTGGCTACTATTGGAAAGGTTAGTAATGTGGATCATTTTTTAAGAACTATTGGAAAAGCGGGAATTAAAAGAAAGATGGGAGTGCGTCCTACTGTTCGCGGCGTGGCAATGTCTCCATATGCTCATCCTCATGGAGGCGGAGAAGGAAGAACCGGAACAGGAAGAATACCAAGTACGCCATGGGGTAAGCTTGCGCATGGAGGAAGAACAAGAAAAAAGAAAAAATATTCTAATATGATGATTATTAAAAGAAGAAAGTAATTTAAGTTTAAAAGTTTTTAAAGTTCAAAATGAATTTTATAACTTTCTAATATTATAACTAAACTATGAGCAGAAGTTTAAAAAAAGGTCCATATATTGATGAACGATTATTAAAAAAATTGAAGAAAGTTAGCGACCCTAAAAAAGATATAATAAAAACATGGGCGCGAAATAGCACTATTTCGCCGGAAATGATTGGTTTTATTATTGGAGTTCATAATGGTAAAATTCATATTCCAGTAAAAATTAATGAAGAAATGGTCGGTCATAAATTAGGAGAATTCGCCTTAACAAGAAAATTTGTTAAACATGGAGGCAAATTGCAAAAAGCAGTAGAAGAAAAAAAATAGAGAAATTTTAACCTTAAATTGTAATTTACATAGTATAAATTTATTATGACAAGAAATACTTTAGTTAAAGCAAATCTTAGATATCTTAAAATGAGTCCTAGAAAAGTTAGATTAGTGGCTGATTTGATTCGTGGCATGAATTTCACTGAAGCTAAAGCGCAATTAAAAATAAATCCTAGACGCGCGTCAAAATCAATATTGAAATTATTAAATTCAGCAGAAGCATCAGCAAAGCATAATTTTAGTTTAAATAAAGAGGATTTAAGTATTTTTGAATTGCGAGTTGATGAAGGACCAAGATTAAAACGTTTGTTTTATCGTTCTCGTGGCAGAGCTGATATTAAACAGAAAAGAATGAGCCATATTTCTTTAATTTTATCTAATAATAAAATTAAAGAGAAAACACAAAACACAATAAGTAAATTTACGAATAAAACACAAATAAAACACAAATCACAAAAAAATACCAAAGACCAAAATTCAAAATAATAAGAGGTTTAAAATTTTAGAATTTATTTGTAATTTGAGTTTTGTAATTTAATTTATTATGGGAAGACAAGTATCTGTAAAAGGATTTCGTATAGGAATCAATGAAGATTGGATAGCTCAGTGGTTTGCTCCACGCGGGCGTTTTGGCAGTTATTTGAAAATAGATCATTTAGTAAGAGATTTAATTTTTAAAGCATTGCCAAAAGGTTCAATAGAAAGAGTAATTATACAAAGACCAAGAGATGTTTTGAAAATAGTTATTTACGCTGCTAAACCAGGATTGGTAATCGGCTCTAAAGGAGCGCAAATAAAAGCAATAGAAAAAGGTTTAAAAAATACTTTAATAAAGAATAATTTTAAAAATGTTAAATTTAGTTTAGATATTGAAGAAGTGAAAGATTTAGAAACAAAAGCTTATATTATTGCAGCGGACATTGCTTCTCAACTTGAAAAAAGAGCGCGATTTCGTTATTTAATCAAACAATCAATGAATAAAATTGAACGCAATCCTAAGGTTAAAGGAGCGAAAATCGCAGTAGCAGGTAGATTAGACGGATCAGAAATGTCCAGACGAGAACATTTTTCTTTTGGAACAATACCGCTTCAGACATTGAGATCAAAAATTGATTATGGATATATTCAAGCAATAACAAAATACGGCACCATAGGAATAAAAGTATGGATATATACAGGAGAAGCTTTTGAAAAAGAAAAAGAAGAAAAAGTAGAGTTAAGGCAATATTAAAGAATAATTATAAAATTTTTAACTTAACGCCATGTTAGAGCCAAAAAAAGTAAAACATAGAAAGTGGCCAAAAGGAAAGAATAAAGGCACAGCTAAAAAAGGAGTAATTTTGTCCTTTGGTGAATTTGGTTTGCAAGCGCTTAGTAATAAATATATTACGCAAAGGCAAATTGAGTCGGCGCGTATCACTATCAGCCATTTTATTAAAAGATCAGGCAAGATGTGGATTAATATTTTCCCTTATAAACCAATTACCACTAAAGGCACTGAAGTTCCTATGGGCGGAGGAAAAGGAGATATAAATGGTTTTGTGGCGCCAGTTAAAGCAGGAAGAATATTATTTGAAATTAGCGGTATATCAGAAAATCAGGCAAAAGAAGCGTTTAGATTGGCTTCATATAAATTGCCAGTTAAGAGCAGATTTGTTAAGAGATAAATAAAATCACATAACATAAAACATGAAGCATTTAAAAATTTTAGATTTAAAAAGTAAAAATAAGGAAGAGTTAGAAAAAATGGTAAAAGAAAAACAAGAACGTTTAGACACGCTTAGATTTAAAATGCCAAGAAAAGAAGTTAAAAATTACAAGGAATTAGGAATGATTAAAAAAGATATTGCTAGAATATTAACAGCAGTTAATGCAAATCACAATGAGCAACTAACAGCGAAAAATAAAAAAATAAATAATTAACAATGACAAATAAATTAAATACAACTGAAAAAGAAACAAAAAAATTTTTAGATAAAAAACATAGCATTAAAAAATCTCAAAAAATAAGATTGCGCGGCATTGTGATTTCAGATAAAATGCAAGAAACAGTTGTAGTTTCCGTTGAAAGGCTTATTTTAAATGTTAAGTATAAAAAAAGATTAAGAATAACTAAAAAATTTAAAGCTCATAATAAAGACAATAAATATAAAACAGGAGATAGGGTTATTATTGAAGAATGCAGACCAATGAGCAAAGATAAAAGATGGATAATAATAAGTTAAAAATTTTTAAAATAAACTTGATAATTTTTTAACTTGATGATTCAATTATGATTCAATTTGGCACATATTTAAAAGTAGCTGATAATAGCGGAGCAAAACTGATTTATTGTATTAAGGTTTTAGGCGGAAGTAAAAGACGTTACGCTAAAATAGGCGATATAATCACAGCGTCAGTTAAAGAAGCTCAACCAGGCAAGGAAGTTAAGAAAAAAGATATTGTAAGAGCTATTATTGTTAGACAAAAAACTCCGTTTCGCAGAAAAGACGGTTCTTATTTAAGGTTTGACGAAAACGAAGCTGTTTTAATAGATGGTTTAAACGCTCGCTCTACAAGAGTATTTGGTCCTGTGCCAAGAGAATTAAGACAAAAAGGATTTGATAGCGTTGTAGCTTTAACTAAATATGTTATTTAAATATGAAAATAAAGACAGGAGACAATGTATTAATAACAAAAGGTAAAGACCGTGGGAAAACCGGTAAAGTTTTATCCTTAGCTAAAGATAAAAATAAAATTTTAGTAGAAGGAAGAAATTTAGTTATAAAGCATGTAAAGCCTAGAAAACAAGGAGAAAAAGGTCAAAAAGTTCAAATTCCTCATCCTATTTACGCATCAAAAGTAAAATTAGTTTGCCCTAAATGCTCAAAAGCAGTTCGAATTCGTTATCAAGTTAATAAAAAAGGTAAAGATAGGATTTGTATTAAATGTGAAAAAGTTATATAACTTTTTATATAAGAAAAATTTTGGGATTTTTTACATTTTATTTTAATAAGTTAAAAAGCTAATTTTTAAAAATAGAATAAAAATATAAAATGATTGATATAAAGAAAAATTATAAAGATAAAGTTATACCATTTTTTCAAAAAGAGTATAAATATAAAAATTCTATGCAAATACCTAGGATTGTTTATGTATCTTTTAATACTGGATTAGGTAAAATAGCAAAAAGCGCTTCTAATGGAAAGGATTTTATTAAAAGAGTTCAAGAAGATATAGCGAGTATTCTTGGACAAGTTCCAGCTATAACAAAGGCTAAAAAATCAATCGCAGGATTTAATCTTCATGAAAATGATGTTACTGGTATGAAAGCAACGTTACGAGGTAAGAATATGATTGACTTTTTAGAACGTTTAGTGAATATTGCGTTGCCTCGCATTAGAGATTTTTCTGGAATATCAGAAAAAAATTTTGACGAGCGAGGAAATTTAAATATAGGAATTCGCGAATATACTATTTTTCCGGAATTAGGAATTGGTAAAGAAAATGAAAAGATTCGCAAGAATTTAGGAATTCAAATAAATATAATAACAAGCGCGAATAATAGAAAACAAGGAATCGCTTTATTTAAACGATTAGGATTTCCTTTAGTGGACGATAATTAAAATGACGATATAATAAGATTATGAGAAAAGCACTAATATTAAAAGCGCAAAAAAAACCGAAATTTAGCACGCGAAGAATTAATCGCTGTTTTAAATGTGGTCGCAATCAGTCTTATATGAGAGTTTTTGATTTATGCAGAATTTGTTTTAGAGAAATGGCTAATGAAGGGAAAATACCTGGAATTAAAAAATCAAGCTGGTAATAAAATCAACAAACAAATAACAGGAAAAAAGCAAAAATTAATAATTGATAACCTTCATTGCTTATTGTTAATTGTTCACTGTTAATTATTTTTATGATATACAATGATTTAACAAAAATTAGGAACGCGTACACTGCTAAACACGAGCAGGTTATTTTGCCATATTCAAAATTAACTTTCAATGTAATTAAAGTTATAAGCAAGAAAGGTTATACAGGAGAAGTAAAAAAAGATAAGGATAAAAATAGCAATAAAGAATATATAAAAGTTAATCTTAAATATAATGATGGTGTTCCATTTATACATTTATTGAAAATTATTAGCAAGCCAGGGCAAAGGATTTATACGCAATATAGCAATTTAAGAAAATACAGGCAAGGATTTGGAGATATTATTATATCAACTTCAAAAGGCATTATGACAGGCGAGGAAGCGCAAAAAAATAAATTAGGAGGAGAAATAATCTGCGAAGTATTTTAAGATAAAATTATGTCAAAAATAGGCAGGCAATCAATTGAATTGCCAGAAGGAGTAAAATGGGAATTAAAGAATAATATTTTTAATGTAAGTGGTCCAAAAGGATCTCTTGCTTTGAATATTCCTTTTAATGTAGATATTAAGGAACGCGATAATAATATTTATGTTTCAAGTAATAATAAGGTTTTATGGGGAACTTTTCGCGCTTTGATTTCTAATTTGATTACTGGCGTAAAAAGCGGATTTGAAAAAAAATTAGAAATTAAAGGTATAGGATATAAAGCAAAAACAGAAAAATCGAATTTAGTTTTAGAAGTTGGGTTTTCTCATAATGTTACAGTTAAAATACCAGAAGATTTAAAAGTTGATGTGAATGAAAATATAATTACTATATCTGGTATAGATAAGGCTCATATCGGGCAATTTGCTGCTAATATTAAAAAGATTAAGCCTGTTGAACCTTATAAGGGCAAGGGTATAATATATAAGGGCGAATATGTAAAAATTAAGCCAGGTAAAAAAGCTGGCGTATCAGCATAAAGATAATTTAAATATGAAAAACGCTAATAAAAAATATAATTATAACAAATATACTCAAAAAGCCTTGAATGATAATAAAAATAGACGTATAATAAGGTCAAAAAGCGCTTTATCTGGCGTATCTTTTTATCCGCGTCTTTGCGTTTTCCGTTCCAATAAAAATATATACGCGCAAATTATAGATGATGAAAAAATGAAGACTTTAGCTTCATCTAATGGAAAATTAAAAGAATCTTTTGAAATAGGTAAGAAAATCGCAATTGATGTTATTGCTAAAAAAGTAAAAAAAGTAATTTTTGATAGACGCGGATACAAATATCATGGAAATGTTAAAAAGTTAGCAGAAGGAGCTCGCAAAGCAGGTCTAAAATTTTAATTTTATTGT
>Ga0209541_10001709_pt1 | contig 42921 bp, 75 predicted proteins | sample RifCSPlowO2_01_FD_184027 | JGI IMG/M metagenome (GOLD analysis project Ga0209541, IMG submission 184027) | Groundwater microbial communities from Rifle, Colorado - Rifle CSP2_plank lowO2_0.1 (SPAdes) (version 2) | ecosystem: Environmental > Aquatic > Deep subsurface > Groundwater | place...
AAATTTATGAAGATATACTCACAAAAGATATTTTATTGAGATATAACATTTCTAAAAAAGAAGAAATAAAGAAACTTGCTAAATATCTTATAACAAATTCTTCTGGAGAAATAACTTACAGTAAATTAGCAAGAATATTTAACATTAAACATGTATCTACAATATCTAATTGGATTTCCTATCTTGAAAATGCTTTTTTAATATTTAGATTAGAAAGATTTGATTTTAAATTGAAACAACAATTTATAGCTCCTAAAAAAGTCTATTGTATTGATTCTGGGTTAATGAACTATATAGGATTCAAATTTTCAGAAAATAAGGGAAAAGTTATAGAAAATGAAGTTGCTCTTGAATTGCAAAGGAGAAAGGCAAAAGAAAACTCATTTGAAGTTTATTACTGGAAAGATTATCAACAAAATGAAGTTGATTTTGTTATAAAAAGAGATAAAAAAATAGAAAGTTTAATTCAAGTAAGTTACATAAATTCAAAAGAAGAAATAAAAGAAAGGGAAATTACTGCTTTGTTAAAATCCAGTAAAGAGTTAAGATGTAATAATCTTATAGTTATAACTTGGGATTATGAAACAGAAGAGAAATTTGATGGAGAAAATATTAAATTTATTCCCTTGTGGAAATGGTTACTTGAATGAAAATAGAGAAGATTTTATTTGTATGTTATGGCAATGTTGGCAGGAGTCAGATGGCTGAAGCTTATTACAACCATTTTACAAAATCAACTAAAGCAATCAGTGCAGGAACGGATCCAACAACTCCCGAGAGATACTCTAAACCAGGTTTAGAGATAATAAAAGTAATGAAAGAAGAAGGTATTGACATATCAAAAAAGAAAGTAAAGATGATTAATGTTAATATGGTTAGAAATTCTAAGAAAATTTATATCTTGTGTAAGCAAGAACTGTGTCCAAATTTTCTTCTCGATTCTAACAAAGTAGTATTCTGGAATATCATGGATCCACATAAAATGGATATTAATAACACTGGGATAATCAGGGACGAGATTAAAAAATATGTATTGTCTATTATACAATCTGTCCCACAGAAAGAAAAGTCAAAAAGCTCGCTAAGATAGAATTCAGGTCAGGGGAGCACGTAACTGCTCATTTTTGCAGAGTTTAACCTTAACTATTTCTAACCTCCAACTTTTTTAGTGCTTTTTAGTCAGCGTATATAAAATTCCTAATTTTAGCGGGAGAACCTTAACCTAAGGTTAAACATCTCGTGGGGGGGGGCATTAATCCTTAGAATTAATTTTCAACTATTAAAGTTCCTCTTCCCATTCCCATTGAACATTGAAATCTAAAGGTACCTGTTTTTGGTGGAGTAAAGGTTATTTTTTGAGAAGGATTAGCTGAATATCCATTAACTTTAAATTCGGGCACTACAAAACTCCTATAACATCCCACAACACTACTATCTAAGGTTATTTCAACAGGTTTATCAACTTTAACAGTTATAGTATTAGGATAATAATTATAATTTTTTATTCCAAGTGTTACTTTTTGAGCATCTGCATTACTAACATCAATATTAGAATTATCATTAACATCAACATTTGCCTGAGCATTATTAGAACTAAAATAGATAAATGCTCCAGCTACTAGTATAACTATTCCAATAATCGCAAGTATTGTTGTATTTTTCATTTTATTTTATATGAAAATTCAATTCATATTACTTTTTAAAGTTTATGAATAATAACTAATTTATTTTTTTCAAGGATAACTAATTTGTTATGGAAATTAGTTTTTAATTTTAACTTAACCACCGCAACCACATCCTCCACTAGCACCACAAGATGATCCAGATGGAAGAGCTTTTTGAACATAATTAGATTTTGATCCATCTGATTCTAAAACTGTAATGGTTCCTTTATACATATTCATTGAACATGAAATATAAAAAGTTCCAGCTTTGTCTGGCGTAAAAGTTAATGTATTATCATTAGAACTAAAAGTTTTTCTAATTCCTAACTCAGAGCTGATAATTCCTCTGGAACATCCAGGCATTCTAGACATATCTGCTTCTAACCTTACAGGTATGCCTTTTTTTATGCTAGAAGGTTCTAAAATATACTGCGATCCTTCCACATGCATTTTAACAACTTGTACGTCTCCAGAGCCTATATTTAAATTTCTACCAATATTCTGATCAATAGTATTACTTACTAATTTACCACTAACTCTATCTCCTACAACATTTCCAAAAATCAAAAAAAACATAGATGCAGCTAATATAATAACAATCAAACCTATTTTTAATGTGCTGTTCTTTATCTCCATTCATCCCCCAAACAAAGTGCTTCTTGGTCCATAAATCATAAACCAAGTTATTATAGCTATGATTATTACCGTAATTAAGGCAGTAATTGTGTGATCTTCTTTTCTCTGTCTTTCATTCTCTTTCATCTCTTTGTAAATCATATAATTCAAAAGTATAAGTATAACCCAAGATACAATTGAAATAATTACAACAGCAACTTTTAGATTATCATTAATCATCATTACAGCAGTCATTGCCCCCATTATTCCACCCATAAATCCAGCCATTAAACCTTCCATAACTCCCATTATCCCGCAGCATTTCCCCATCCAAATACCAATAAAAATGCCGACAAGCATTCCCAAAATGCTTCCATAAAGCATTCCATTTGTAGCTCCTAAATATAGTCCTATATCAAAACCAGAAATCATTCCAGCAGTCATACCAATCATCATTCCAGACATGCAGGCGAATTCTTTATATGCTCTTACTTGTCTAATCATTGAAGTTATCAAAGCAAGACTTATACTGGCTAATAATAAATAAAGACCATATTTACCAAGAAAACCATCAATATATCTAAATTTTACAAAATAAACAATTCCAAGAATAGCAATACTTATAATAAAAGAATACAAGAAAGTTTTTATTAACTCTCCTTCTACTTCCTTTCCATTAAGCTCTCCAATAAATTCTTTAGCTGTCATTTTTATTTGTTGATATATGAAAATTCAACTCATATGGCTTTTTAAATCTTATGAAAAATACAAAATAAAAAAATAATCAATTAACTATTCTTAATCTGCTACTAATCTTTATTATTTATCTTTAAAAGATTATGTAACCAGCACCAACCGACAAAACTTTCTATAAGAGCAATCCATCCTATAATCATAATGATCCAATTTGCCCATACAAAGCTAAAATCAGGAGTCCATGGTCCAAGCCACCAGAAAGCTAATGCAAATCTTAATATTCTATCTAAATTACCTAAATTTTTCTTCACCATATTTTCTTTTTGGAAACCTTTTCTAAAGGTTTATTTTTACCTCCTTTCATTTTATTATTTTTGAAAAGCAAATATTACACTTATATCTTATAAATTCTTCTATTTTAAAATTATTTTTTCATCAAAAATAAAATCTCTAAAATATTTACAGTCTTTAGTAGTGCAATAATTATTTTCTTTTATAATTTCAAATAATAAACTCTTGTTTATAGGCTTTTCCGAGTCTATAATTAAGGTTTGGTTCATTATTTCAGCTTTGATATTTATTACTTTTATTTTATTAGAAATTCTTTCAGTTAATCTTTCTACACATGAATTACAATGCAGCCCAGGCACTTTTATAATTATTCTAGTTATCTTATTTTTCATTTTCTTATAACTTTTTTTAATTTATACCCTAGAATATGCTCATAAACACTGCTCCACATTAATCCAAATGTAAAGGCAAATATTAGCTCTTCAAGTGGCACGCCTAAAACCAAAATGCCCGAAATTGCTGAAAGATTCCAATAATTATAAACTGCATTAGGATAAAACAAATTAAATATTAAAAAGAATAGGAAATACAAAATTAAAAATAAAATTCCTCCAACAAAAACTTTCTTTTTTAAATCAGGTCTGCATAAAGTTGCTACAACTCCACCTATAAACATTGCAATGCTCGCCGAATAAATAGGATTCAAATCTGTTAAAAATAATAGTGGTAAAAAAATAATTATTGGAGAAAACAAAGCCCAAAAATGAAACTTATGCTTTCTACCATACATTTCCTTCTTGCTCATTTTCTCATGCCTTATCTTAAAAAAAGCTTCATAAATAACAGCTCCAATACCTCCAATTGCAAAACTAAAAATTAAACTTTCAATATCAAATCCAGTATTTGCTGCCAAATTAAACAAGGAAGGAGGATCCCAGTATTCAGGAACAAATAATGGTTCTGTTAATCCAAATGGCATTGTAAATAAACTTACAAGAAACATCTTTTTTCTGATGCTCTTCTTTAATAAAAATATAATTAACCAAATTCCAAGTAAAATTAAAGAAAATACTAACCATTCATTCATTATTGCCATTTTGATTTATTTGTATGTTTATGATTATTGTGCATACTTTTCATCATAAAATAATGGATAATTAAGCAAAGTAATATAAAAGACCATACTAAATACTTATTATCAATCTTAAAAAATGAAACTAATGCCATTAATAATATTATTGGTATCGCACAACATAGCAACATAACTAACCAATGATTATTCTTTATCTTTTGAATTGATTTCCTTAAACTTAAAGCTAAATTAATTTTAACCACAACAGCTTCCACCTTTTCCTTTTGAGTTTTTTAAATATTCATCAACCTCTTTTTTATAGTTGATTACATGTTCTAAACAGCAAAAATACTTAGGATATGTGCCTATAAATCCTGGCACTTTCACATCCCTAGGAATTTCTTCACCTTTATTAATTTTAGTTTTACAGTATTCACATTTCTTTCTAAATAGGTTCATGTTAAACTAAGCACTCCTTATAAATATCAGGATGATGACCCATATGTTCTCTCCAAGATTCTTTGGTATAACTTGGAGGAGTTTGGCATTTCTCATTAGTTGATTTTCCAGAATCTTTCCACGCCTGAATTATTCCTGGAAAAATAGTCAAAACAATAAGAGCAACTATTACCAAAGCAATAACTATATAAATAATTAATTTAAAATTTATTTTCAGTGTTTTACTCATTTAACATTCACTCCTTTTCATTTTTTTCTTGTGATTTATCAGTATTCCTATACCAATAACATTTGAAATAATCCCAATGGTAAAAAACCACTTTTGGTATGCCATTAAAAAAGTTGCTAGTCCGGACAAACCTAAGATTGGAATAGCATTTAACAGAAAATGAGTACAACATACCACCATACTTCCTCCTGAAACACCTCCAGAAGTGGTAACTTCAGCGTTCAATACTGCATTATGTTTTATTGATACAAAAAGACCTATCTGTATCCCAAATCCTGTAGCTAAAGGAACTATAAAATACCATAATTCTCTAAAATTAGAAATTGCAAATTCAAATCCCTGAAAAAAACTTAGAACTGCAAGATAAAATAATAGCAACAATGTTCCTGCTATCACCCCGTAAAATACTGAATTATTTTTACTGCTAATAGGCTGTTTTATTGCTGAATGTTTGTTTTTTATATTTTTCATTTAATATCCATCTTATTTCCTCTTTTGTTTTTCCATTTTCATACTCTTTTTTAGCTAAAAGAGCATCTTCATAACATAACCCACATTCTGATGCATGGGGATCCCATTCTCCACCATTGTTTACGTCACCTTTCATAAAACAATCTATTAATCCTCTAGAGTGTAATCTACCACCATGATTTGCAGCATCATTCATACAACCACAATTACAAGGCAATCCAGTTAATTTATCACTATCTAATTTAGCAAAAGAATAAGCTTCTTTTATTCCTGGTTTAGTAAATGCATAGCCTGGAAGATCAAATGGATTTGCATAAGCCATCTTTATAATAAGGAAAGTTCCGAATAAAGAAATAATGAATATTCCAATCCAAATATAATTATAGTAATGCTCTTTCATTCTTTGCAACACTCCAATAGTTTTTTAACAAATTTAGTATTATCATAAACATAGATTAAAACAAATAATACCCATAATCCAGCAACTATTAAAATACTGTTAATAGTGTTTTCAAAAGTTAAAATATAATAAGCAATAATCACTAATGTTAAAATAAATGGAAGCCTAAATACCCTAAATTTCTTATTTTTCTTTCCAATTTTATTATCAGTAAGGTAATAAATTCCTGTAATAGACATACCCATTAGTAATGAGATTATTAAAATATTGTCAAATAAACCAAATAGGTATAAACCTAATAAAAATATCCATACTAAACTTATTGAAGCACAAACAACACAAAAATTATCTTTATTTTTGTTTTTATGGATAATACTTTTTACAGCTAAAAATATGAAAAACAAAACTATAATTCCAAATATAATAAAATATACTTCAGCCATTATTTAAACACCATCCAGAATATTAAAGCATTGAGTATCAATGCTCCAAAAGTAAGAGTCATACTTTGATAATTGAACAAGGTTTTTCCTTCATTTCTCTTCTTTATTTCATTGCTAGTGAAAAAGGCAGCAAATGAAACCACTGCTCCCGAAATAGAGCCAAATATTATTTTCTCCATTCCAAATATTCTATATGTATTTGCCGGACCAAATATTCCTGCAAAATAAAAACTCAAGATAGTAAGAACAAAAGTAGCAACAGTTATACTACTAATCCTTAAAAAAGCATTACCTCCAATGCTTCTTTTTTTGAGTATATTATTCAACCATAAAGCAGAAGAAACAATCATTGCTCCAACAAATATTCCTACAATAGAATCATCCCATCCTAAAGACCTAGTAACACCAACCCCCACTATCGTAGCTGCAGTGCAAAGAGGACAATGAGCCATAACATTTGGAATAATTGCAATTATGCCCAATAAGGGAATTATCAGCAGAGCTAATATCTTATAGATATGACTATTTCTTTTAATCTTTTTCTCTTGTTTGTTCTTTATGTTTGCATTTATCATAATTTTTTCCATGATTACATTTCAAAAAAAATAAAAAATAAAAATTTAAATTATTTTATTAACAGCCTCCGACCATTCCTGATCCTGCTGATGTGCTAGGTGTACTGCCTTGAGCTCTTGCAGGAACTGTTCCATGCATTTCATAGTTCATCTTCTCATTCTCTGTCCAACCAGTTGTATCTAACTTTCCAGAGCTTTCAGCAATCGCATTTCCAGATATAGTTGATGCTTTATATGTCAAAAAAAGTACTGATAGAAACAGTACTCCAATGACAATCCATACTAGTGTATTTTTCTTTATTTCCATTTTGTTATTAACAGCCTCCGACCATTCCACTAGAAACTACACTTTTTGCTGCTTGTCCAGTAGTTTGAGCAGCCCCAGTATTTCCAGACACCTTAAATGTCAGAAATAAAACAGCTAAAAGCATTACTCCTATTACTATCCACAATAGTGTTTTCTTTTCCATTTTGAATTTGCTTTTTCCTCCTTTCAGTTTAATATCTTTACAACACCCATCTTCGTCTTTTGTTTTGCAACAGTCCATTTTGAATTTTTAAAGTTAAGGGGAAAAATAAAAAAATAAAATCCCTCCCTTAACAGCCTCCGACCATTCCACCACCACTTGCTTGACCTTTTTCAATTCCTCTATAAAGGTTGCTTGCCAGATTAACATAGTTTTTTGAATCTATTCCTTGAGATTCTAAAACCTGAGCTTTCTGCTCATGTACTCCCGGGAAAAATAAAACTTTCCATTTGCCTAACTCATTCAAAATTTCTAAGTCAGTCATGTCAGGATGTTTTGTAATCAGATATTTCGCTAATCCTCTCATAGCATAACTATGAGCACATCCACAAGCTCTCTCCCCATTACTGAATACAAGAGTTTTTGCCCCACAACAATATTCGCACGCAATAGAACTTCCAATTTTTACATATCTCTCCATTTGTACACTATCTAATTGCATATCTTCATATTTTGATAGCTTTGCCATGGTTGTATCTGCCAATTGAGGATTGCTTGCAGACACATCATCAAAACTTATCCCTAACTCTTCTCCATATATTGATGGATCACCTTTAGGAATTATTTCACTAGCTGAAACTGTTTTGATTCCTGTAGCAATAGCATTAGCATCTGGGCTTCCAATTCCATAAATCTTAGCCCCATTATAAATAATAAGTATAGCAAACACTGCTATAATTACAATTTGAGCAATGGCTTCGTAGTCTTTTTTACCTCCTTTCATTTCTGTTTGATTTTTGTTTTCCATGAATTTTCTAAGAAATAGTTTTATATAAGAGCTTTTGTGAAACTAGTTTCACAAACTAATTTAAAAGAAACTTAATTGCTAGCAGATAGGTAATAATAAATTAATTTCTATAAAAATATACTTCTTAACACTAATCTTCTTTCAAGACAACAACATTTGTCATACCACGCCTTTTTCTTTCAACTAATCCACGGCCCTCAAGCCTGTCAAGTATTCTAGACATTTTTGCCTTTCCAAATTCTGTTTTCTCAATTAAGTCTGCTTGAAAAATAGCTCCATTTTCTTTAACAAGATTAAAAATATGTTTCTCTTCAGACCTTAACCCAGATAAATTAACTTTTTTATCAACTTTCTTTTCTTTTACCTTTTTTATTACTATTTTCTCATTTGGCTTTGAAAATATCAAGAATAAACTAATAATAATAATAACACCAGTGATACCAAGAGCAAAATAGGTCTGATAATTTACAGAATTATACATCTCGCATGATTTAACATCTCCGTGTTGTATAAAACAACTATTTTTTACTGCACCCATTAATGTGCTGTTAAACAAAAAAGTAAATACTATAAGTAAAACAGATATACCTAATAACATCCATCCAACATTTTTATTTTCCATTTTAATTTTAATATTTTATAAGGAAATACAAAGTGATGTATCATATGAAAGATGCATACATATGACTATTTAAACTTTATGGAAGATAAAATTATTTCTTCACGAATCGTTTCGTATGCCTATTGTTTTTTCTTTTGTAATTAAAATAAGCAATCAATACACCTAGTAAAAACATAAAAAAGGCTGCTCCAAGTGACAAAATTTGATATAAAATACTCAACGTTCCTGCATAAGCAAAAACAAATGAAAATGGAGCTATTCCAATAATAGTAGCTAATGTAAATGAAAAAAACGACATCCTTGTAAACAATCCTAAAATGTAACTCAGGCCATCAACAGGTGTTACCATTCGGAAAAATACAACAGCTAAAAATAAATTCTCTTCAGGTATATACTTCTCAAATTCATATAGTTTCTTTATAGGCATTAGTTTAGAAACTAATGGTACTCCATATTCTCTGGATATTAAAAAAGCAATTATTGCTCCTAAAGACCATCCTATTATATTGAGAATACCTGTAATTTTCCATCCCCATAACCCGGAAGCTATTGGTATTAATGGTACAACACTAACTGGAGCAAAAACTATAGAAATAATTAACATTAAAATATAAGCCATTTTTCCATATATTCCATAATCTAAAACATTTCTAACATAATCTATATTTTGCTGAACTAAATAAGAAATAAGCAAAAAGAGAACGACAATAAAAATTATACTTATAGCAGCATTTAGTCTTGACCTTGTTATATATGACATATTTCTATTTCTTTTTTCTTCCAAATAGTCTAAATAAATAATAAGCACTTCCGAAAACAACAATTCCTGGTAAGAATGCAACTCCAAGTGTAGGAGCTAAAATACTTGTTCCAATAGCTCCGATAGTTCCTGCTCCAACGCTTTCAAGTATCTGCATTGCCTGAGGAACAGATTTCTCAACATCTTTTTGTAAAGCATCAATCTGCATAATCATTTTACCTTCTTTTAAGATTCTTACTTTTTTATCTTCTTCAGAAATAACTACCACAATATTACCTTTTTTTGAAGCACTCATAGCTGCACTATGTCTAGTTCCAAAATTTTTGAAAACTTTATTGGATTTTATCATGACTCCATAAGCTTTCATCATGCCATTTCTGTCAAGTATAACTGCACCATCCATAATTGCTAAACTCTCTAGTAATTTTGGATTTTTTATTACATTAAAAGAAGGTACTTCCTGACGTACTAATGGTTTGTATTCAACATCACCAATTACAAATAGTGCTCCTTCTCCTCGCTTAGCTATTTTTAATCCTACTTGGATAAGAGCTTCTTCAAGTTTTTTTACAGAATTTTCTTTTGCCATAAATAATAAAAACAATTTTTCTTTATAAATCTTGTGAAAAAATTGCTCTGTTCGGATTGAGTAAATCTCAATCTGGTAAAAAATAAAAGTTTGATTGTTTTTAGAAGAAACTATTATTTTTCTTTTAATATTATATAAAATTATATGCCAACCAAACTCTCTCTGTTTCATAAATGATTTCTTACTTCTCAAGAAATAAATTTGGGTTCTTTTGAAGGTAGAATTAACTGTTTCATTAATCCATCTCATCCCATAAAACTTGGGAGAGTTAGGATATATGGAAATGCAGTTCATTCATTAGATGATTTGCCTAGTCAGAATCATGGACTTACAGATCGAGAAAATCCTATAAAATATATTCCCATTCCCCAGCTAAAAAAAGGAAGTATTAATTCTAGAGAAATAAATAAAATAAAGATTTTTGATTGGCAAAAACCTTTTAAACCTATAAAATCCTTGCAATATTACTAATTATAGATAAATAACATGGAAAATTCAGATGATGGTCCAGATCCCGTATTACGAACAGCAAACCAAGTATACTTGTGGTCCTGCATGTATGAGAATGGTTTTAGCCAGCCTGGGCATTCATAAAACAGAAGATCAAATAACAAAACTTCTTGGAACCAATAAACTTCGTGGAACTAATCACAGAGATTTTGTAAGTCTAGCTGAAAAGCACAAATTAAGATATAGTGTTAATAGGGAAGCGACACTTAACGAGTTAAAACACTATTATAAAAATCATTATAAAATAATAGTCTGCTATTTTCATCCGATAGACGAAGAGGGGCATTATGCAATTGTTAGGAAACTAACACCTACAAAAATAACTCTTATGGATCCAATAGATGGGCCTAACAAAACATATTCTCTAAGCTATTTTCAGAAGTTTTGGAGCTCAAGAAAAACTTTCAATAAAGAAAGATCTTGGTTTATGGCTATTAGAAACTAAATAAATTACAATTTTTCATTATCCATTTATCAGCCCATACATAGCATCATATTTGTATTCTTCAATTGTAGAAACATTTTCAAAATCTTTGATGAATTTTGAGAATTTTATCCTGATTAATTTCATTATTTCATCATACTCTTTGAAATCTTTTGTGCAAGTTCCAATAACAAAATCCCATTTTCCTGTTGTCTTTGACACCCATGTAACATTCGGTTGCGAAACTAGATAACTAATAAATGCCTTTTCCTCTGTTTCATTCATAGCAAAAAGTGAGAAAAGAGTATAACTATACATTGGAAATCCTAACAATGGAAAATTCAGGACAGTATGGTAAAATCTTATCACTCCAAGCTTTTCTAGTCTTTGAATTCTGTACTTAATACTATCCACAGGCATTTTTACTTTTTTGGCTATTTTTGTGACAGGAAGGCGAGCCTCTTTTTGTAGAACTTCCAATATCTTTTTGTCATTTATATCTAATTTTACTTTTTCCCCAAAATTTATTTGTGATTTATCCATTTCACATAATCGTTTAATATATTTATAAAAGTTTCCTTTTTTGGTGAAAAATTATGGGATAAACTTAAATAACAGCCAGTTATTTGTTTTTTTATAATAACAAAATGGAAACAGAAAGTTTTGCTTTATTGCAGAAAGTAGAAAAGATTAGGGCACTTAAAGATAAATATAGATATTACCAGAATCTTGCAAAAGCCTTAGAAGATTTTTATGGGTTGAAAGAGTTTAGACAACCGCACTTTCTAGGGGAGACACTTTTGGAGAAACAAGATTCGGACAAATTTGGACAAATACCTGGAGAATTAATAAGTGGTTTAGAAGAACTTTGCCTTGAAAGAGTTGTAGGCAATACTATACCAGATATTAGTGATTTATCTTATGAAAAAGTTAGAGAAAGTTTTTATTTATATGATAATCCTCCTGTTCCTAAAAATTTTACGGGAGATTTTTTGATAAGGACTGCTACTGGAATTATTGGAGGAGTATCAGGTTTTGTACTCGCTTTTCCTGTCACATTAAAAATTGCTTTTGATTCTGATCCCTATCAATATACCCAGTTACCTTGTGACATGTTTACATCATTCACGGTAGGATCTACTCTATTTATATCATCAGTAATTTACACCCATTTAATAGATATAGACCACAATAAAAAAAGAGAAGGGTATATCCCTCAACAAGCCAAAGATAGAAGAAAAGCTTTCTTTCAATTACATAAAAATGCAGGTAAAGCAGAGTGTTTTTTAAGAGATTACGAAAGTCTAATTCAACGAATTTAATTCTTTAACTTTTTTTAAGATATAATATAAAATTCAATCATCTCCAAGGAAGATTGAGATTTATACATTTTTCTATGAGTCATGACTTTTCAAAACAGGCATAGTACTTAAAGAATAAACCAGTATTAACATATAAAAATATTCTTTTTTATAGATTATAATTTTTTATTTTCTAAATAGAATCCCTTAGTAAAGTTTTTCTTTTGAGCAGTCAAAAATCAGTTTTATGAAGATTATACTTAAGGAATTAGTCCTTATCAAACTTCATTACTTTAAAACCTTTGATTAAATGTTTTTTAGCTTTAAGAGCACCATATATTTTTTCAATTTCATCTGGTGTAAGATCAATTATGCCAGAACTATTCTGCCCCTTAAAGCAAACAGAAATATGCTCATTTTTAGAATTCATAAAATCCTCATTTATCATAACTTCTTTAATATCTCCTCCAGATTCTAAACGAACAATCCCATCACTATTTGCTTTTTTTATTCTTAATTTCATAGAAAATTAAAATAAAACATATTAATAAGCAATTGTATACTAAAATATAAATATTAAAGAAAACATACATACTTTTATATACTAAAAAATTCAAAAATTAACATAAAATAAAAAGAGAAAATGGCATTTGAACTACCAAAACTAAGCTATAAGTATGATGCTCTAGAGCCTTTCATAGATGCAAAAACTATGGAGATACATTATACAAAACATCATCAAGCCTATATTGACAAGTTAAACGCAGCTGTAAAAGGAACAAAATATGAAAAACAGGATTTGAAAGAAATTCTAATGGATGTAGATAGCCTACCTGAAAAAATAAGAAATTCTATAATAAACCATGGTGGTGGTCATATAAATCACTCTTTATTCTGGGAATTATTAAATCCTAATCATAAAAAATCAGAAAAGCAACCTAAAGGAAAATTAATGGATAAAATAGAAGATAGTTTTGGAAGTTTTGACGATTTTAAAAAGAAATTTTCAGAAGCATCTTTAAGTAGATTTGGAAGTGGTTGGGCTTGGTTAATAGTTAAAGATGATGAATTGGAAGTTATCTCAACTCCTAATCAAGATTCTCCTTTAATGGACAGTAAAATACCTATCTTAGGTTTAGATGTCTGGGAACATGCTTACTATCTTAAATATCAAAATAAAAGAGCTGAATACATAGAAGCTTTTTTTAATATAATAAACTGGGATAAAGTAGAAGAATTATATGAAGAATCAGAATAGATAAATTTATATTTCTTTAAATTTTAACATTTTTATGAGATCAGAAAGGTATAATCTTGTTAAAGAATATCATCTTCCAAATCCAGATATTTCAGATGAAGAATTAAGAGGTATAGCAGAGGAAGTTATACAAATGAGATTTGTAAGTTATTTATTCCAACATGAAGCTACATAACAATCGTTAAGTTTTTAAGCTCAATTCCAATGGTATTAAAATGACTCAAGAAACACTTCAAAGTAATTTAAAGAATGAGATAACAAAAGAAATGATAATTCAAGATATACTAGCAGAGCATCCAGAAAAAGCTATGTTTTTATCAGAAATTTTAATGGATTTTGGTATTCATTGTGTTGGGTGTGGAGCAAGTGGCTTTGAAACTCTAGAAGAAGGAGTTTTAGGCCATGGTTTTAGTGAAGAAGAACTTGACTTATTAGTTCATGACTTAAATAAAGCTATAAATTCAGAAACTAAAACAAATCCAAATTTCAATGTTAATGAATTTTCTATAGAAATTACACCAAAAGCAATAAGTAAGGTAAAAGAAATAATGAAACAAGAAGGAAAGGAAAATAATATTCTAAGAGTTTCTGTTTTAGCAGGAGGATGTTCTGGCTATACTTATGATTTAGAAATCGTTGATAAATCTTCAAGCGCTGATTTAAGTTTTAAAGAAGATGGACTAATGATTTCAATTGATAAAGAAAGTTTGGAGTATCTTAATGAAGCTAAAATTGATTTTGTTGAAACTTTAAAAGAATCTGGATTTAAATTCAACAATCCAAATGCCACAAAAGAATGTGGTTGTGGTAAGAGTTTTTCTTAAGAAAAACTATTCGGTAGTTCTAAAAAGAATGGGGAAAATGTTTATAAATACCATTATTAAACTAAATAAATGATTATGTTATATCTGCATATCAACCAGTTGTAGTTCATGAACCTAATCTTGTAGGCAGAGTAGCTAGAGTATTACAAAGAAAACCTAAAATAGATAGAATCCCTCAAAATGTATTTTATATTACTTTTGATAATACTGATTTGTGTAAAGAATATGAGCTAAGGGGAGAAGTAAGAAGCATAATTGAAGGATCATCAAATAAACTGGAACTAAAAAACTTATGGGAAGTGAGATATGTATCAGCCAGATCTATCAATGAATTAATAGACTACCATGTCAGGATATTTGGGGGGAAGAAAAAAAGTTCAAGGGAAGGTAATTGTGGATTGCACTTCGTCAAACACTGGGGAGAAAATTTCGGAACCTTAGGGCTTGGGAAAATAGAAGAATATTATGACCATAGAAGTAAAATATTAACTAGTGATGCAGTCCAGGTTCTTCAAGAAGAGGGAGTTTTAGCCCTTTAAGAAATTAGAAAAAGTTTCTCTTAATTTACTACTTTTTTGTCATTATGGATAATCACTCATGAAAACAAAATATAAAAAAACAATAGAAAAAAAAGTTTTAGTAGACACCTTAAGAGAGATAAAGCACGAAGGAATTATCGGAGTTACTAAAGAAGAATTTACTTCCTATAAAGATCACCCTGTCTACATAGGATTTACAATGAATTTTGCTTCAAAATTAGAAACAGATAAAGCTGAAAGTTTTAGTCCTGAAGATTATTCAAAATTATTTGTTGAAACAATAGAAAACTACCTTAAAAGTAGCCATGAAGCAGAAAGATTAAAACCAGGGCAATTACATAGAATGCATAACTATTTTGATGCACTTGCTAGAACAACTTTCACAAGAATCCTGGGAGAATTATATGGGAAGGAATTCACCGAAAAGGCGATTGAAGAATTTGATAGTCATGGAGACTTTTTCGATTTATATAACAAAGTAAAAAGAGGAGTAGCTTAAAAAATACCTAGTATACTTTCAAATGTTGTTCTAAAAAATTCTATATTAAAACTAGAAGAACTTACAGTATAATAAATCCCACTAACTAATAAAATTACTGCAATCATTGCATTTATCTTGTTTTTTTGTTTCATTTTATTTAGTATTCAATAACTAATTAATTTATAAATCACTTCAAGACTTCAATTAAGTTTGAACTAATAATTATGGAGTTTTAAAATAATATATAAAGCTTATGAAACATAAATCAATTTTAAGAGTTAATAAAAATTAAACCTTTACAACTTCTACAGAATCTATCGGAGTTTTACCTTTCCTATGAAAGTAAGCTTTAAACCCACCATTATACTCTTTAAAAAATTCTGTTAAGAGCTTTATGTTATGTTCAAAATAACCTTTAACTTCATCATATATTGCTGCTGTGGTTTTGTCAGGCCGATAACTTGGTGAACCATAGAAAGGATCAGAGAGAACAGAAGAATTAATCTCAAGAACACTATTTTTAGATTTATCTAAGAAAACACCTGTTTTATCCACATATCTACTAGAAAGGCTAGAAGTTAAATTAACTGGATTTGGAATACGTTGATTAAAAACAATATCAAGCAATCCTTCATCTGTATGATCACTTTCAGTATGGTCTAAACCTAAAGAGTCTATAAAAGAATAATAAGCATTAATTCTCTCTTCATTAACCTTTATATTTTCTGTATTAAAGCTTTTTATACTAGATAAAGGGATACTTATTTTATCTATATAAACTCTTTTTGGAGAGGTTAATAGAACGTTTGTTGCAATAGCTTCAACTACTTATTCAGTAATAAATTCATAATTAATAATCGGTGTTAAAGTTTCCAAACCCGCAGTTAATTCAGTTAATACAGTTAATACACTTTCAGGTACTTCGACTTGGAGTTTCATCCAAAATTCTGGAGAATATACTTTAAAAAGATTTATCTATTAAATTTTAATACTATTTGATATTAAAATGTCACGAAAATTCCCGAAACTAAACAATAAAGCAATACTAAGTCCAATGGAAGGTGTCACAGATGTAGCTTTCAGAGAATTATGTAAAAAATACGGCGCTGCGCTTACATATACTGAATTCACAAGTGGAACAGCAATAGTTAGAAATTCAAGAAAGTCTTTAGAAAAAATCAGAACATCAGTTTTAGAAAAGCCAGTAGCTGTTCAGTTATTTGGAAAAGATTTTAATGATGTTGTTTTAGCAGCGAAATTAGTTGAAAAAGATTTTGACATAATTGATATTAATTGTGGGTGTCCGGCATGGAAGGTAATTAAATCTGGAGCAGGAAGTGAAATGCTGAAAAAACCAAAAGGTATAGAAAAGTTAGTAAGATTATTAGTGAAAAACATAAAAAAACCTATTACGGTAAAATTAAGATTGGGAATTGATGATAATTCAATAAATATTTTGGAAGTTGCCAAAATATGTGAAAATGCAGGCGCTAGTGCAATTGCAGTACATGGAAGAACCCAAAAGCAAGGATATAGTGGAAAGGCAAACTGGGAGTTGATTAAACAGGTTAAAGAAATAGTTAAAATACCAGTTATAGGAAATGGAGATGTGTTTACTCCTGAAGATTTTAAGGAAAAATTAAAGTTCAGCAAAGTAGATGCAATAATGATTGCTCGAGGTGCATTAGGAAATCCATATATTTTCAAACAAATAAATGATTATCTAAAAATAGGTAAATACAATAAAAATCCAGACAAAATAAAGCTATTTTTTGAATATTTAGAATTGGCAGAAAAATACAAAATATCATTTCCACAAATAAAAACACATGCAGTATCTTTTACTAAAGGTTTGCAAAGTGGAGCTGAATTAAGAAAAAAAATAATGTCTTGTAAAGATAAAGATGAATTAGTTAAGGTACTTTCTATAGCCAAGTAATCCAGTTTTAATTCTTGAATCTAATCTTGGAAATACTCTTAATTGAACATTAACAAATGATTCAATTGTGTCAGACTTAGAAGTATAATTATTGAAAGCTTCTCTACTATATTTATCAAAAACAACAAATTCACTTTTGCCTATTTTAAAACTTTCTAATATTTCTAGCAAATGACTTCTACAGTCTTCTGCACTATCTAAATCACCTGCTGCATCATAAAAGTACATTGCAGATGCAAGTGCCATAGATGCTTCATAAATTCTATTAGAATTAAGGTTAGAAACAGCATTTTGGAAATGTGCATTTCCTTTTTCTCTAAATTTTTGTTCATTCATAAAATAATCTCTAATTTTAATATTTAAAAAACTAACTATGAAAATTCAAAAGATGGAGTAAAATTAAAAGTCCTTTTTTTACTAAATTTATTTTTAACACATGTTAGTAAAGAAATAGAATAATCAACTCTACTTGTTCCAAATTCATGTAATTTCATTAGTTCAAATTCACCCAAATCTAAACTTCTTAATAATCTATCACATATTTCCATTCCTTCTTTATATTCTTGCTTACAATTAGATGCCCATGCGGCAGCAAAATACTTTTTCGCCACATCATAATCTCCTTGTCTTCTGGCATTTATCCCATCTATTAAACAATCAACAGCTAATCCACTTATAAAAGCAAGGCGATATTCTTCATCAGGATTTCTTTTCATTAAATCTTTGATATAATAATTATTAACAAAGATTTGGTTTAGAAAGTTTTAAATAATATTTATCTTAGAGTTTTAATGGATTATGGAGTAACGAATGAAGTAGCTGAAAGAGAAGCCAGAGAGTTTTACGATTTAGGAATGGAATTATTAAAAGCTGGGGATTTAGAACCGGCAGCAATATCATTATCTAATGCTCTTTATTTTTATCAAATGGCTGAAAATAATAATGGAAAGAATTTATGTGTTAAAGCACTTACTGAAGGGTGCGATGTTTCATCTGATCAAATACCTTTTTTAGAAAAAAGAGCAAATACAAGAGTAGATAATGCTTTAAGATTCAGTAGATATACTATTTTTGACTTATTTAAAAACACAGGAAACTAATTCTAGAAAGCTTTTAAAAGCCATAAAATTGAGTAAATTACATGTATTCACTAGAGTTAGACAAAATAATATATGAAATTAAGGAAAGAAAAGCTAAACAAGTTCTTATACAATTACCTGATGGTCTTAAGAAAGAAGCTAATAAGATTATTGATTCTATTGAAAAAAACACAGAAGCTAAAGCATTTTTATGGTTAACAGATTGTTTTGGAGCTTGTGATCTTCCATTAGGATTAGATATTCTTAAAATAGATTTAATGATTCAGTTCGGACATAATAGATATTGGAAGACAAAGGAATGGTAAAATAAAAATGACAGAGATAATTTTTATAGATGCGAAATGGGAAGGTGAGATTAAACTAGAAAAAAAACTGGAAGACTATCTAAATAAGAATAAAATTAAGTCTCTTGCATTATTTGCTAGTGTCCAATTCTCAGATGTTAATAATTTAATAAAAGAAATAAAAAATAAAAATATCAAAGTAAATATAACAAAGGCAAAAAGAACAAGTAAACCAATGCAAATTTTAGGTTGTGATACTTACCATGACAGTTTTGATCTCCCAGTTTTGGATGAAAGTGATGCTATATTATATGTTGGAGATGGTTATTTTCACCCAAAAGCCTTGCTTTTAGCACAAATTAAAAATAAAAAAATAAAGCCAGTAATAATGTGGAATCCAATTTCTAAAGTAATTCAAATTTTAGATGAAAAAATAATCCAGGAGCAGATTAAAAGATATAAAAGAAACCTTAAAATGTTCATAAGTGCAGACACTATAGGAATTTTAGTAACAATAAAACCAGGGCAAAATTATTTCCAGACAGCTAAAAGATTAAAAGAATTTTTAGAAAAACAGGATAAAAAAGCTTACATTTTTATTGATAATAACTTAGACTTAAGGCATTTGGAAAATTATCCTTTCATAAAAGCATGGGTAAATACCGCTTGTCCAAGAATAGGTACAGATGATATAGTTAATATAAAACAACCTTTAATAAATTTAAAAGAAGCAAGCAATCCAGTAAAAGCCTTAGAAGAACTGGAGTTTAGAAATTAGTAATCTTCAACTTCTTCACCAGAATCTTCAATTTGTTTTTGTTCAGATTTAGCATCAGATTTTAAGTCATTTAAACTAATTTTATTTATCAACTCTCTAAACTCAAGAAATTTATCAGCAGGTATTCTTGTTCCGCTTTTAGTAAATCCTGTATATCTTTCACTTGTAGTAAACTCTCTTATTGTAACTCCAGGCTTACCGCCAAAATCATCTACCCTTACAACAATATCAGTGTTATCATTTTTTGTTATTTTCCCAACATCTTTTTCCATTTTAAGAAATAGAAATCACAGTTTATAAAGATTTATGCAAGCTCTAAATCAATAAAATCAATTGTTCTACCATTAAACGGAATCTTTTTCATATGAGTTCTGTAAAAAAGTCTGGAAGCTTGCTCTAATATTTCATCACTCACATTTCCTCTTACTCTTAACTGCCCAACAGCTATATTATTTTGATTAACAATAACAACTTTTCCTCTTGGTTTAATAACTCTATGCAGTTCATAAAAAACATTATCAGGATTATCTAAATAAGGCCACAACCCAATCATAGTTGCCGAATCAAAACTAGAACTTTTGAAAGGCAAAGAGACAAAACTATTTTCTTTAAAGCCTAAATCATCAAGATCATATAAAACACCTTTTTCATCATTCAAACCCAAAGATTCAAAAGAAAAATCTAAATTAACAGACCTATCATAATGATTTGTAAATCCAGCTCCTAGACTTAAATTTAATCCAGTGAGTCTTTTATTCAGTTCTTCTCTTATTACTTCATCAACTTTTATATCTCCATAGTATTCTCTAGGACTAAAGCTATATTTGACCATTAAAGCTCTAGTGCACCAAAGTCTATTATCCATATAATGAGCTAATACTTGTCCCATTTTACTAAAAAATAAGGCAAATATCAGTTTTTAAATAATTGTATTAGATAGTTTTTTATATAAGAGCTTAATAAAAACAAAAATGGAAATAGAAGAATTTACAAGAAAAATTGAAGACCTTTCTAAACTTTTCTCTAAAAGTGATGGAAACTGGCTTAAAGATTCAGCAGAGAGATTATACAGACTAATAAAAAGAAATCCGACAGAAGAAAATGCAAGAATAGTTGTAGAATCATTTATAATAGGTTATGCTAAATGTTCTATGGATAATTATTCTAGGGAAAAGATTAGCAGATGGTAATTATATCTTGATTTTAATTAAAACGCCCTTTTTTATTCTGCACTGACATAACAACCTATAAGGCTCATCTTTTGTCATTCCAGCATCTAACTCATTTTTTGTTAATTCTGAAAAATTATCCATACCTTCAGTTACTTCAACTCTGCAGCTTCCACAACGGCCATCAATACAACCAAAAGCAACTCCGAGTTTTTCTCCAGGTTCTACTAATTCATCATTTAAAGGAGCTTCAACTATTTCTTCTATTTCTCCATTTTCATCAACTCTTGCTAATTCAGCCATTTTAATAAAGTAAAAAGTTAGTATATAAAACTAATGTCTCCTAAAATATTTAGAAGGTATATAATAATGTCCTCGTCTTTTTCTATTAATAAAACCTTGAGAAGAGAGTACTTCAAACACTCTTTTTAAATCATTATGTTGAGAGTTTGGAATATTTCTCTCAATCATTTCATAAGTAACTCCCATATATCCAGAAGGATGTTTTCTTACACCCTCTACTTTAAAGTAAGCAATAACTCTTTCAGCAATGCCTAAATCATCTCCACTAAGAAAAGTTTCAAGTCTTCTATGAAGTTGACTTGCCATAATAAATTAAGGCATAACTAATATATTAACCTTATGAAAATTAATTCTATTAAGCCAAACCAGCTAGTAATCTTCCTACAAGGTAGGCTGCACCTGCTGCTAGACCTCCAATTATTAAAGTTTCCAAACCAGATTTTAACCAATGTTTCTTCGTAAATTTAAATTTAGCAATACCTAATAAAAACAAAGCCATTACAGTAAAAATTATTGTATATAAAAAAGGCTGTTTTATACTTCCAGGAAAAAACAAATCAATTAAGTAAACAGAAACAGGAATAAGCCCAAAAATAAAAAATGAGATAAAAGTAACAAAAGCATTCTTCGCAGGTGATGATTTAATATCATTAATTAAATTTAATTCTTCAACCATCATCTGATCAACAAAAAAGTTTTTCTTTTTTGAAATGATACTAACTAATTTTCTAGCATCAAACTTTGAAAGTCCTCTTTTCATATAAATATCAATCATTTCTTGTTTCTCACCCTTAGGATAGTTTTTTGCTTCCCAAGATTCTCTCTCTTTTTCAGTAAAATAAAAATCTTTTTGAGCTTTGCTTGAAAGATAATCTCCAACAGCCATTGAGATTCCATCAGCTATTAAATTAGCAAGTCCTAAAATCAATAAAATTCCAGAAGATAAAGAAGCTCCTGAAACTCCTGCAACAACTGCAAAAGTAGTAATCACACCATCTAAACCTCCATAAACAATACTTTTCAAATATCTTCCTTCAGAATGATGATGGGTAGATTCAAATTTCTTGAAATCCTTAACATTATGAGCTTTTATCATAGCCTTAACATCTTTATTTTTATAAGCACTCCTCACCCTTTTTAAACTTCTAGTCATAACAAATTAAAATAAACATAATATAAAAAGGTTATTAAATCAAGAAAATTAAAAATTTAAATGCATAATGTAGAAGGAATAATATTTGACTGGGTAGGTACTTTGTATGAAAGAGATAAAGATCTTTTTCCAGAATCATATGAAGTAATTAGAAAATTAAGTGAAAAATATAATTTAGGATTAGTTTCAATTGCAAAAAAAGGTGCAGAAAACTCAAGGTGGAGAGAAATAGAATTATCAGGATTAACACCTTACTTTAAAGAAATATATGTATGTCAAGAAAAAGCACCTGAAATGTACAAAGAGTGTATGGATAAATCAGGGTCAGATTCAAAAAGTACAATAATTATTGGGGACAGAACAATAAGAGATGTAAAAATTGTAAATGAATTGGGTTGTAGAAGTTTCTGGATTAGAAAAGGAGAGTATGCAAATGAACTTCCAAGTAAAGAAACAGGCAAACCAACATATACTATTAAAAATCTAAAAGATATATTAAGAGTATTATGACATCACTAAAAATTATTCAACCGCTAGAAAATCATATAAAAAAAAAGCAGATAGTAAAAGGTCAAGAGAAAATTCTTGAAAAGCAAGGTTATCGTTTAGTTGGAAATCATTCTGCTGTAAAAATATGTGGCTGGACTAAAAATATGCTTAATGGTAAAGGTGGATGTTATAAATATACTTTTTATGGGATTAGGTCTCACCAATGTCTGCAAATGACAACATCTATGTTTTGCGCAAGTAGATGTAAATTTTGCTGGAGAGGATTAAAAGCCCCAGTATCTAAATCATGGTACGGACCAATTGATTCTCCAGAACACATAATAAATCATGCAATTGATGCACACTTAAGTCTTTTAACAGGATTTGGAGGAAATCCAAAATCAACTCAAGAATTATTAGAAGAAAAAAAAGACATTAGACATGCAGCTTTATCTTTAACAGGAGAACCAATTACATATCCTTTAATTAATGAAATTATAAATGCTTTTCATAAAAGAAGAATATCTACATTTTTGGTTACCAATGCACAATATCCTGAACAAATTGAAAAAATTAACAAAGTTACTCAATTATACTTAAGTATAGATGCTCCAAATAAAGAATTAATGGAAAAAATAGATCGACCATTATTTTCAGACTTCTGGGAGAGAATGGAAAAATGTTTAGATTTATTAAAAACAAGAGATTACAGAACCTGTATAAGATTAACCTTGATAAAAAATGAAAATATGATGGATCTAAAAGGTTATGTAGATCTTATTAAAAAAGGAGATCCTGATGTTATTGAATTAAAAAGCTACATGTGGGTAGGAGCATCACAAAATTATTACAAAGTAGAAAACATGCCTCATATGGAAGAAATAAGAGAATTCTCAAAAGAATTAATAAAATTACTTCCAGAATACGAATATATTAGGGAGCACATTCCATCAAGAGTCGTTCTTTTAGCAAAAAAATCTTTGAAGAAAAAAGTTTGGATAAATTTTCCTAAATTCTTCAGATTATTAGAAACTGGAAAGGAATTTAAAGCAGAAGATTATTGCTCAAGAACGATAATGCCTAATAAATAATACATATTTTTACGAGTTAGGTAATGGAGCGCAGGAAGATGATCTAGAAAATAATGAAAAAGACAAATATTTATTAACTTCAGATTTAAAGAAATTCTTATCTGGAGAAGAAATTACAGATAGAGATATTCCAAACTCAAGCATTCTTATAGGTTACAGAAGTTCATCAAAAGGTGTTTTTGAGTTAGATGATGAAGTATTAGAAGAAATAGTAAATTATGATCTTGAGTTTAAAGGGCTGCCAAAAATTTTAACCCTCCCTTCCAAGTAATCATACCGGATAACTAAAATGCAAAACAACTATGATATAAATCAATATCTTGGAAGAAAATTAAAATCTCTTAGGCAAGATATAAATTATGGCATCAGAAGCCAAGAAGAATTAGCATGTTTAATGAAAACCAATCAGGGAAAGATATCAAGATTAGAAAGAGGAGAAGCCTGGGATGCAGATTGGATAATGAAAGTATGTGAAATATATAAAATAAGTCCGGATGAACTTATGAGGTATGATATTAGAAGAGGATGTTTTGAGATTGATGATTAAAAACAAATAAATAGGATTCATAGCAAATATTTGCATTAAAGTTCTGTAAAATCTACATGTAATAAAAGTCTATTTTAAAAAGATAAAGAGATTGTGTGAGCATCATAAAATGTCAAGATTTTTCAAATCTTGAAGTCTCACGAACTAAAATAGTAATATTTATATACTAGTATTACTGTAATACTTAATGGAAATTAGGAGTATTAAAAATGTTGATGAAGAAACATGGAGAGAATTTAAAGCTATTGCAGCAAAAAACAATGTTAAAATGTCTTCACTATTAAAAATTATGATCAAAGAATTTGAAAAAAATAGCAAGGATTTTTGGAATGAAATTTTAAATGGAGAAAAGTTAATGAGTGATAAAGAAGCTGAAGAAATGAAAATATTAACCATTAAATTAAGAAAAGAAAAAGGTTTCAGAGAATGACTCTTGCCCTTGATACTTCTATTTTAATAGAATTGGAAAGAAGAAATCCTATCATAATTAAAAAAATGAAAGAACTTTCAGAATTAGATTATTTGCCACCATACCTCCCGTTCATATCTTATTACGAATTTTTAAGAGGGCTCAAAATAAAAGGTTCAAAAAACTATGAAAAAAAACTGGCTTTCTTAAATAAGTTTAACACACTAAAAACTTCAAAGAAAACAGCAGAAATTTTAGCTGATTTAAAAATAAAATATGACAAGCAAGGAATTACTCTGCCATTAGCAGATTTTCTAATAACAAGTCAAGTTATTGAAAATAATCTAACTCTTGTAACTATGGATAGAGATTTTGAAAAAATAGAAAGCCTAAAGAAAATTATATTATAATTTTTAAATTAAGTAATAAATAATAATAATAATTTAAGATTAATGTTTATCTAAACCTTCAGTCATTGCCTCTGCTTTTAAATGGTATTCATCAATTATCATTAAATATATTGCTCCTGCATCGTCCATTAAAACAGAACTTCCAAGATTTTCATTTCTAAATGCTGTTACACTTTCAACACTATCAAAAAGAAAATCACCAGTATACTCAACTACTTCTCCTTGATTCAATAAACCTAAAGATTTTATATTCATAAAAAACTGAAAAGTTAGTTATATTTAAATTATCTTACTCAAAATCTAAACCAGTATCCATCCTTTTAGCTAACCCTTTACCAGCAATTCTTGATTGTTCTTTTGCTCTGGAAATCTTATTTCCAGGATCTGAATAATTAACAAATTCATAAAATTTATCTGACCAAGGATACATTGTTTTAGTTTGTCTGACCATTTCCTGAACCATTGCTCTATAGCTGAAATGCCCTGCAGTTTCAGTTCTTAATTCAGACAAATGCTGAAACTCTCTTAAATTCATTCCTAACATAAATCTTATTCTATGATTAAATAAAGTTGCATACTGGGCAGCTTCAACTAAACCATAATTTATCAAAGTATTATTCAAATCAGAAACCATAGCCTCAACTTCTTCAACTTTTTTCTCTAACTTAACTATACCCATCTCAGCAGGCATTATAAATCCACATTCAGGAGTTAACATTTGTCTTTGCTGAGTCAGCATTCTATGCCTTTCTAAATCTCTATACTCTGCAAAACATCCAACTAAATCAAAAGTCAAAGGATATCCTGCTTCTAAACCTCTTCCAGTTCTGTCTCTTCTGGTTTTTCTTATTCCCTTGTAAATATCAAATATTTCCATTTTCTTTTCAAAAGGCAAACCCATAACAACTTCTGTTATTTGCGACAAAGAAACATTTGTATAAGGAAAAAGGTTAGATGAAACTACTTCATCTAAATAATCGTTTCTCATCATTAAAGTCACAGGATTTGCTTCAGGATTTACTCCTCTAAATAATTCTAAAGCTATTTTTCTCATGTTTCTATCAATTTCCTGATATCGGGGATCTATTTTATTTCTTTTAATAAAAGTTGGAATTTCAGTATTCAAAGATTCTTCTAACTCAAATCCTTTTTTGTTTGCTTCTGAAAGTGCAGCACTTTTGAGATGTGTTATTAAATTTGTAAAAAATCTTCCATTTCCATGCACACCTAAATGGGTAAGGGCAGATGAGGGTAAAACACATCTTCCCACATCTAAAGCCGCGCATCTTATTGTAAAATTATAACCTACATTAAATGCTTTTCTTTCTTCATCATTCTGCAACTCATTTTCATTAACTTTAACTTTTTCTCCGTTTCTATCAATTTCAATATGAAAACTAATTCTTGGAAATTCCCCTTTAAAATATTCTGTAAGTCTTTTAACTCCTTCACTATAAACTTCAAATGCTTTGTCATTAACTTTTTCAAACCCACCTATTAAACCAGCATCAACAACTTCTTTAGGTCTTAAATATCTCCATTTGCCATCTTCATCTTTTTGATCAGATTTAACATATCTTGTTGATTGTTCAATAGGAGAACCTCCGATTCTTCTGTCTTCAATATGCTTAGTTAAAAGCTGAGAAACATTTTCAATTCCAACCTTAGCTCCTTCTAGCTCTCCAACTGACTCATCTCCAAAATCAACTAGAACTCTTTCTAAAATTTCAGTTCCTCTAACTTCACTAGGAAAACCATTTTCATCAAGAAATTCATTAATAAGAGTTAATCTTAAACCTGTTGGAGCTCTTGAATATCTTGCCATCAAACCTCCTGTAGCTTCTCTAGGTAAATTTCTTATTACAAATACATCTCCATCAAGACTAGAAACATATTTACTAACTTTAGTAATAATATGTTCTGGCACCTCATTTAATGATGAGTATTTAGGCATTAAAAGGCACCTCTTTTTTTACACGCTCTCTCTCCATTATTCCGGTAATAAAAGGATATTTTTAAATAAACTTATGATTAAAAATATATTTTAAAAAATTCTATTGATTTTTATACTGAACAACTAAGTCACTAAGAAATTCAATTGAAATACCTGCTTTACTAAACATTTCCTCAGATTCTCTACCTGCATGATATCTATTTTCACAAAAAACTTTTTTAATTCCAGAAGTAATAATCATTCTAGCACAGGTTGCACAAGGAGTCATTCTAACATAAATAGTGCTTCCTTCTATAGGAATACCAAGCTTAGCAGCCTGAGCAATAGCATTTTGCTCAGCATGAGTAGTCCTCATACAATGTTGACTCTGACTACCATCTTCATGAATAACAGTTTTCATTAAATGACCTACCTCATCGCAATGAGGTAATCCTGCGGGACTTCCAACATAACCAGTCACAAGAATTTGCTTATTTTTAGCAATTACACAGCCACTTCTGCCTCTGTTGCAGGTAGCTCTTTTGGCAACTGCTTTAGAAATGTCAAGAAAATATTCATCCCAGCTAGGTCTAGGAAGTTTCCTTTCAATTTCTTCGTAAAGCTCTTCAACTTTTAGTTTAACACTATCTAAATTAGACTCATTAATTAAATTAAAATCAGCCATAGACATACATTTACCAACATTTTGACCAGCATCAGACTCACCAATACCCTTATCTCTGTCATCAACTCTTAAAAATTCTTCCCAAGTTTTAGGGTCGCTTTCTCTATTTCTTGCAACTAATCTCTTAAATCTCTCTTCCCTAGGAGCATCAACAGAAATAAGATAAAAATTCTTAAGATTATTTTTCAAATGATCAATTTCACTTGGATTTCTAATACCATCAATTACAACATTAATGTACTGTTGATTTTTTATTTTATTAACAACTAGCTTAGCTAAAACTTCTTTACCCATGTTTTCACGAAGTTCATTTCCAAGGTTTTGTAAATTTAACCTCGTAATTTCAATTTTCCTTTCCTTCGCAACTTCTCTTAACTCATCAGAAAGAGATAGATAAACAAATCCTTTATTTTTTAAAAAATCAGAAACAATTCCCTTTCCCGCAGCTAAACTTCCTGTTAATCCTATTATCATCTTCTTGTTTATAATAAAAAGATTAATAGATTAAAAACATTTATATGATTCATCCACTATGACATAAAGAACAATCACTTTTTAAGGAAGAGTCTCTTTTTTTATGTAAATCACAAAGACTTTTAGTTCCCCTCATTTTTTTAGATAATTCAAATAGATATTTATGATAATTTTTCTTATCCTGAATAATTTTATTAGCATATTTTTTTATTTCTTCTAACTCGGACTTAGAAAATTTAAGTTCATTTGCTCTTTTTGATTTAAGATATTGTGAAACTGCACTTTCAGTCATACCAAATATTCCAGAAACTTCTTTTTGACTTATTTTGTACTCATTTACAAATACTTTTGCTATTTCCTTTCTTAAACTAGGCAGAAGATACCATACTTCTAATTCCTGTGGCATTAGTTTTAAACCCATAAAAAATTAACATTAGTTAACTATTTAAATACTATTAAAAACTCTCTCTAAAATGGAAAAAACAAAGTTTTCAATATTTAAATCTAAGATAACAGATATAGTTCAGCTAACAGAAAACGTAAAACACTTCAGAATATCTGTTCAAAATGATTTTAGTTTTATTCCGGGACAATATATTTCTATAATTATGGATAATCCAGATAGAAAAATAAAACTAAGAAGACCTTATTCAATTGTATCAACAAATAAAGAAGCAAAAAAAGGATATATAGAATTATGTATTAAAATTCTTGAAAAAGGAAATATAACTCCATTACTTGACAAATTAAAAGTTGGTGACGAAATAGAATGTTTAGGTCCACTAGGTGAATTTAAAATATCTGAAGAAAGTAAAAACAAAAATATAATTTTTATTTCAACAGGGGTTGGAATTGCTCCATTTATGTCAATGATACCTGAGATATTAGGAAAAACTAATAAAAAAGTAACACTAATAACAGGATATAAATCAGAAAAAGATGTGTTATATAATAAAGAAATAAAAAATTTTGAGGAAAAATATAATAACTTTTCTAATTATACAATACTAAGTGAATCTCAAGGAAGAGTTCAATCATTAATTGAATCAAAATTTGATAAAAATGCAGACTATTATATTTGTGGGTTAAAAGATATGATTTCTTCTGTTAATCTACTACTTTTAAAAAAAAATATTCTTGGAAAAAATATTTACTTAGAAAAATATGATTAAAGTCTTCTTGATCTTGACAAAACACTATAAGAAGCTTTTAATGCATCAACTTCATTTTCAAATATTAACTGATCTATTCCCCTTACCCCAGAACTATTAAATCTTGTATAAACTCTAGGATTCCAAATTTCAATAACATCTCCATTACCAACAACACTAACTTCTTCTCTAAGTTTTAAAGCTTTAGAAAATTCATCAGGAATAGGTATATAATCATCTTCATTTGGAGTTACAATACATGCAGTCTCTCTCAAATCTAAATGTTCAGTCATTCTAGTAAGTGAATCATAAAGAGCTATATATGGCATAGGAGTTATTACATTAATTTTATTTAACTCCTCAAGTAAATAAGCATGAAATCTTCTATCTGAACTCTTATTTCTATTCTTAAAAACTTCTAGAACAATTGCAGGCATTTTAAAAGTTCTTTCTTTTAGCTGAACAATGTCTTCACTATTATACTCCCAATTTAATACTTCAATTTTTTCTCTTGGTTTTGGTGTCCACATTTTACTTAATAAAAATTTTAATTGTTAAAAATTCAACTAATTTTTATTTTTAAACCTTTCTATAAATTCTAAAAAATTTATAATAATAGATTTTATAATTTATTCAGATATATTACTCATTTCTGAATTATGTTTATGATATTTTTTAAGTAATAACTTATCTAAACAAAATTCATCAGCACCATGTAAAAACATTGAAAAAGTAGCTATAGCTAATCCTACATCTCTAACAGCGACAGCTCCATAGCCTAAAGAAAATATTATTCCAATTAAGTGTAATCCTAATATAAAGCTTGCAACTCTAGTAAATAATCCAAGTAAAAGTAAAGATGCAAAAATAATTTCAAAAATACCATTAAGATAAATAAAACTAACATTTGAATTTAAAAACCCTGGCAAAAGCCCTGTCCAAGGTTCAGGATTTTTCAGCTGAGAAAAACCAAACCATAAAAAAACAATAGCAAGCCCAAATCTTAAAACAACTGGAAAATATTTCTTTAGTTTGTCTATTTTTTCTGACAATTTCATTTTAAACTAAACTACTTTTAGATTTAAAATCTCCCATTAGCTGTGCAATTTTAAGGAATAATGAAGCCTTTGAATTACCATGCTGTCTCTTAAATGCTGCTTCAAATTCCTGGGTTCCGCAATAAGGAAGAATAGCATTAACTCCTCCAGGATGTTTAGTAAGCCACGAAGTTAAATCATATACTTTATTCTGATAAACAACCCAACAGTCAGCTTCAGAGTTATGTTTAGATAATTCTTCTAAAGTTAAACTAGATGAACTACTAGTTTGATTAGACTGTCCTTGAGTAGTATTTCCAACTAAAGATAATCCTTGTTTACCTGGATTGTTATTTTGAGTATTAGATATATTAGTAGAACTGTCATTTCCAACTGAAAAAACAACTATAGCTACTAAAATAACAACAATTAAACTAGGTATTATAATTTTTAATTTTCTGTCCATCTAAAGAAAATAAATACTTTATTTATAAAACTTATGGATAAACCTTTCAAAAAAAGGATACCAAAAATCACTATAATAAGTACAAAAGAAAAACCTTTAAATATACTTTAACTTAACAATAGTTAATTAAAAATGTCAAAGCTAAACATCATAGAACCAGAAATCAACAATGAAAACGTAGAGATTTCTAGAGAAAACTATGACCATTATAATAAAGAAGATTTAATATTTAAGGCAGAACCTGGAATAAGTGAAGAACTTGTAAAAAAAATTTCTAAAGATAAAAACGAACCAGAATGGATGTTACAAAAAAGACTAACAGGATTAAGAGTATTTTTAGAAAAACCAGTTCCTACATGGGGACCAGATTTGTCTGATTTAGATATTGATGATATTATTTTATATATGAAACCAAATGCAAAGAAAAACTCAAAATCATGGGAAGATGTTCCAGAAGACATAAGAAAAACTTATGAAAAACTAGGAATTCCTCAGGCAGAACAAAGAGCTTTAGGAGGAGTTGGGGCTCAATATGAATCTGAAATTGTCTATCACAACCTAAAAAGAAACTTAGAAGAACAAGGAGTTGTATTTTTAGATATGGATCAAGCTTTAATAGAATATCCTGAATTAGTAAAAAAATATTTCATGACAACTTGTATTCCAATTAATCTTCATAAATACTCTGCTCTACATACAGCTGTTTGGTCTGGTGGTACATTTATTTACATTCCTAAAAATGTTAAGGTAGAAATTCCTTTACAGGCTTACTTTAGAATGAATGCAAAAAAAGGTGGGCAATTTGAACATACATTGATTATAGCTGATGAAAGTTCAGAAATACATTATATTGAAGGATGCAGTGCACCCCAATATTCTGAAAATTCATTACATGCAGGAGGAGTTGAAATTCATGTACTAAAAGGAGCTAGAGTTCGTTATAGTAGCATAGAAAACTGGTCTAAAAATACTTATAACTTAAACACTAAAAGAGCTGTCGTTTATGAAAATGGGATTATAGAATGGGTTAATGGCAATCTCGGTTCAAAAATTACTATGCTTTACCCTTGCAGTGTTCTTTTAGGGAAAAACTCAAAATCAGATTATATTGGAATTCAGTTTGCTGGAAATGGGCAATATCAAGACACAGGATGTAAAGTATATCATTATGCTCCTAATACTTCATCAACTATACTAAGCAAAGGAATATCGAAAAACGGAGGAATTGCCTCATACAGAGGATTAATACATGTTAAAAGAGGTTGTAAAGGAGTAAATTCATTAGTGAAGTGTGATGGCTTAATGTTAGACAATATTTCAAAAGCAATTACATTTCCAAGTATGGAAATAGAAGAAAATGATGTTAAAGTTGCTCATGAGGCATCTGTAGGAAAAGTTGGAGAAGAGCAATTATTTTATTTAATGTCTCGAGGTTTATCAGAAGAAACAGCAACAAATCTGATTGTTTCAGGTTTTATTGAACCAATAATAAAAGAACTTCCTTTAGAATATGCTGTTGAACTTAATCGTTTAATAGAACTTGAAATTGAAAATTCTGTATGTTAACAGAATTTTAATTAATTATAAAAATATTATGGTATTATGGTATTATAGTTAATAGTTTATATTTGTTAGCAGAATTTTATTATTTATACTTTAAATTATAAATTTTGGGAATGATCTTCATATCTTAAATTGGTTGCTTTATAAGAAGGAAAAGACTCTCTACATAAGGTATTTGGTAACGGAACTAATTCTTGTATTACAGTAATCTGTTTAACTGATCCATTTTGAGATATTGGGAAATGTCCTGTTTTTTGCTCTACTATTTTTGTATATTTAGCATGAGTTTTAAGAACTTCAGATCCAACATAAGAACCAAATTCAATCTTAACTCGTTCTCTTAAATCTGGTGTAACATCATCTTGATCTACAAGCATTTCTAATGTAGTAACAGTGTATGTATCATGGATCCATTTTTCCGGACCAAGAGTTACCCTATGTGATGTTTCATAACTATGAATTTTAATTATTAAACCTATTTTCTCCTCTGTATGAGAAGTTGTTTTAGGATCATTTTCATCCTTAATTACTGTCATCAATAAAATAAGTAAAAGGAGTTTAAAAAGAATATTATAATAATAGGCATGTATCAAAATAGAAACATTTTAAAGGGAAATATCTTAACAATAGTTAAGTATAAAATGCCAAATCAAAACATTGATAGCTTAATTCAAGATATTAGAAAGGATTTTCCTATTTTAAAAACTGGAGTTATCTATTTTGATAATGCCGCAACATCTCAAAGACCTAAACCAGTTATAGAGTCATTAAAAGAGTTTATGGAAAATGAAAATGCTAATATTAATCGTAGTGTCCATACTCTTAGCGAAAAGGCTATGTTACATTTTAATGAGTCAAGAAAAATAATTGCTGATTTCATAAATGCTGAAGAAAATGAAATAGTCTTCACAAAAAATGCAACAGAAGCATTTAATTTACTAGCTTACACAATAAAGGAAATAATTCCAAAAGGAAAGGACGAAATAATATTAAGTGAGATGGAACACCACAGTAATTTAGTTCCATGGCAAGAATTTGCAAAAAGATATAATTTTAAATTAAAATTCATAAAAATAACAAAAGACTTTGAATTAGATATAGAAGATTATAAAACAAAGTTATCAGACAAAACTGCAATTGTCTCAATAACACATATTTCAAATGTCCTTGGAACAATAAATCCTGTAAAAGAAATTGTAGAATTAGCAAAAAAACATAATGTTATAACTATAATTGATGCTTCACAAAGTGCTCCGAACTTAAAAATAAATGTAAAAAATTTAGACTGTGACTTTTTAATATTCTCCTGTCATAAAGTTCTTGGACCTACAGGGGTTGGGACTCTTTATGGAAAGTATGAATTACTAAAAAAACTTCCACCATTTAATTTTGGAGGAGGAATGATAAAGTCTGTTACATTTGAAAAAGCAGAATACTTAGACCCACCTGAAAAATTCGAAGCAGGAACCCAAAATATAGGAGAGGTAATAGCTTCTGCAGAAGCTATAAAATATCTTAATAAAATTGGTATAAAAAATGTTGAAGAAATATCAAGCTATCTATATAATTATGCTGTAGAGAACTTAAAAAAAATAGAAAATATAGAAATATATAATCCTGGAAAAGGAAAAAGTGTTGATATCATTTCATTTAATCTAAAAGGAATACATTGCCATGATGTTGCAAGTATATTAAATGAAGATAAAATCGCAATAAGAGCAGGACATCACTGTGCTATGCCTCTTATGAAAGTTTTAAAAGTAAATGGAGTCTGCAGAGTTTCATTTTCAGTGTTTAATACAAGAGAAGAAATAGATCATTTAATAATTTCTTTAAAGAAATGCCAGGAGGTTTTCAATAAATGAGTTTGGAAAAAGAAAAAATAAAAAGCATATCAAATACAGAAAAAGCACTATGGCTAAGAGTAACACCCACAAATAAAAGTTTAGAAATTATAGATAAAATAATAAGGAAGTTTAATCATATTGGACTAGAACCGTATGATGAAACTGGAAAAGAGATAAATTTAGATTATCATAATTTTATTAACGATGACATTAAATATTTTCATGAAGAAGAATCAATTTACTTAATTTTTACAACAACACACATTAATATAATTCTATTAAAAGATTCTAAATTATTTAAAAAACTTGAAAAAGATTTTATGGAAAATTTCTTATTTAATGAGGATAAAAAAAATGAGTTTAAGCATGTATAAAGAACAAATTTTAGAATTATACAAAAATCCAAATAATTTCGGAGAGCTAAATAATTTTACACACGAATATCATGAGTTCAATCAAATATGTGGAGATGAAATAATAGTTCAGCTAATAATTGAAAATGAAAAAGTAAAAGATATAAAATTCAATGGAGCTGGATGTGCCATAAGTGTTGCTTCAGCTTCTTTAATAACAGATTATGTTAAAAATAAAGATATTAAAGAAATTTCAAAACTTAATATTGAAGATATTAAGAAACTTCTAGGAATTGAAATATCTCCTGGAAGAGTTAAATGTGCTACTCTAGCTTTAGAAACAATAAAGAGGGCTATAAATAAGGAAAATTAAAATGAAAACACTAGAAATAAAAAACTTACATGTTAAGTTAAATTCAAAGGAAGATGATGCTTCAAGAAACTTTGGTGTCTTAAGCGAAGGAAAGAGTAAAGAAATTCTTAAAGGCATAAATCTAAACGTAGAAAAAGGAACTATCCATGCAATAATGGGCCCAAACGGATCTGGAAAATCAACTCTAGCTAATATAATTGCTGGAAACCCAAAATATCAGGTAACTAAAGGAGAAATATTATTTGAAGGCAAAAATATCATTAATTTAAAAGTTAATGAAAGAGCAAAACTTGGAATTTTTTTAAGCTTCCAATATCCTCAGGAAATAGAAGGCGTAACAATATTTAATTTTTTGAGAACAACTTTAGGAGAAATTAATGGGAGAAAACCAAGTATAATGGAATTTAAAGAATTATTAGAAGAAAAATCAAAGCTATTAGACAATCCAGAAAATTTCTATGAGAGATATTTAAACAAAGGTTTTTCAGGAGGAGAAAAGAAAAAGTCCGAAATGTTGCAACTATCAATTTTAAATCCTAAACTGGCTATTTTGGATGAAACAGATTCTGGGTTAGATGTAGACTCATTAAAAATAATTGCTAAAGGAATAAAATCACTAAAAGAAAAAAATCCAGAAATGACAATATTAATAATAACTCACTATAAAAGAATTTTAGAATACTTAACTCCAGACAAACTTTCAATTGTAATTAAAGGAAGAATAGCCTTGGAAGGAAATGCAGAATTAGTTGATAGTTTAGAAGAAAAAGGTTATTCTTGGATTGAAGAAGATTAATTATAATTTTCTGAGATATTCCGGTTGCTCTTCAAGTCTTTTTTCAACAACAAAAAATTGTTCTCCAGTTTTTTCTGCATAATAATAAGCAAGTGTTCTTGCATCTTCGTAAATAATTTTTCTTTTTAAACATTATTATTAAACAAAATAGCTATCAAATAATCACCAAAATATATTTAAACAAAATTTTGAATCCTATTTTAGAATATATAAAGAGGTTTTTATGGGTGAGGAGATTATACAAGATAAATGTGGATTTGGTGTTGCTCATACTCTCCATGATGCATATTCAATGGCTAAAGCTCTCCAGCATAGAGGAAGAGGTTTTGCAGGAATAGCTGCTGTAAGTGAGAAAAGAATAGATGTAGTAAAATGGATTGGGCCTGTAACAAGTTTTGATGTTGAAGATATGTATAAAGTATTTCCCGCTGAAAATCATTATCACTTATTCTTGTTTCATGTCCGTTATCCTACCAAAGGAAGAAAAGATTCAATCATCGATGCTCATCCTCATGTAATAGGTGGCAAAATACATGAAAGACCAGGACACATACTTATAACAGACTGTGATATGGTTATTGTGCATAATGGACAAGTTGATGAGAAATATTTAGAAGATATAGATAAAACAAAATTAAAAACAAAATGTGATTCTGAAGCATTATTACATTACTATGCAAAATTTGGGGAAAGAGCAATTATATCAAAGATACCTGGTTCTTATTCAATGGCTATTGCAGACAAAAGAAGACATGAAGTAATAGCTATGAGAGATGGATCTGGAATAAAACCAGGAGCTATAGGATGGAAAGACGGAAAATATCAAGCTGCCTCTGAAGATCGTGCCTTTATTGAAAATGGAGGCCGACCTGTAAAAGAAATGCAACCCGGTAGTATTTACTATTTCAATAAAAACGGAACAATAAGAAGGGAAGATATAATAAGACCATGTCAAAAACTATGCTTTTTTGAATTTAATTATCTCGCACATCATGAATCTACAATAAATGGAGTAAGTGTTAATGCGGTAAGAGGTGCTTTAGGAGAACAACTTGGTATAGAATTCCAAAAAGCTTTTCCAGATAAAAAAATAGATTTTGTTAGTTATCTTCCAAGATGCCCAGAACCTGCTGCAAGAGGATTTTCAAGAGAAACAGGAATTCCTTTTGAAGAAATATTTTACAAAATAAGGGCAGAAAGGTCATTTCAAGGACCTGATCCAGAAGAAAGAAGAAATTCAATAAAAATAAATCTTAATTTAACTCCAAAAGCTATTGAAATACTTAATGGAAAAACAGTAATTATCGTCGATGACAGCATAGTAAGAGGAACAAATATAAGAAAAGCAAGAGAATTATTATATGAACTTGGGGGAGTCAAAGAAGCTTTTTTTGTAAGCTACACACCTCCAATTGGAGTTATAGGTGAAGATGGTATTGAAAGAGGATGTGATTATGGAGTAGACATGCCTCAAAACGATGGATTCATAATAAAAGATATTATTAATAAAAAAAATAAGTCAATACAAGAAATAAGCAAAGAAGTTAATATGCAGGTATTTTACATTTCAGATGATGGAATGAAATCTGTACATAAAAAATTCGGCTTAGACCCAAACAAAATGTGCTATTTTTGCATTGGCGGCCCAAGACCTTTTTGATTTATAATATAATTATTAAAAGATAAAATTAATAAAAAATTCACCAAACTTCTCAAAATTATCCTTTAAAAGGATATTTATTACCATTATATACAATTGGTAAAACCAATTCTTGTGGAATGCTTTCAATTTTACCTTTTTCTTTAGCCTGTTCAAAACTAACTTGAAGTACATTATTCGTAAAATTTTCTAATGCTCCAAGTTTAGCATCAAAATTCAAATAATCATTTTTATCAAAAATATAAGTATTTGTTCCGCTATCTCCAAGAGAAATTTCTAAACCTCTTAATATTACATATGGTTTAATAACTAATAAAGGAGTATTACTTTTAGACATTAAATATCCACTAAAATAATTATTTAATGGAATATAACTATCTCCATATATTTTTTTCAATTCTTTATTGATTTTAAAAAATTCTAAAAAATCAGAAGGATAACCTAAATATAAATTTACAGAAATATTATCTTTAACTCTTGACATTTTTAATCTACCTTCATCAAATGGAATTGGTAAGGCAAAATTATTACTTTCAACATAAAATCTAATTGAATTTGATACATTAATTAAATCTCTACTTTTCCATTCTTCTCCTTCATTTACATCATTTGTTATTGCTCTAACTAAAGCAGAACTTTGTGAATCTTCACTTATCGCATCAAAAAAAGATGCTGAATCTATTTTAATTTTCATAAAAAAGCAATTATTGGACTATTTTTAAATCTATGTATTTCTAGGGCTATAATTTATACAAATATTCCTTCAAATCTACTTTACCATTAACAACTTTAATCCCATCAGCTTCAAGCTTCTTAATTTTACTTTTAACTCCTCCACTACTAGAATAGTTTCCAATTCTTCCATCAGATAAAACAACTTTATAACAAGGAATTTCTTTAGGATATTTATTTTCTTTCATGCAAGTTCCAACAAACCTATAAGCCTTAGAATTAACAGCTTTCCCAAGTTCTTTATATGTAATGACTTTGCCTTTAGGAACTTTCTTCAAATTACTGTATATTTTCTGTTTTAATTCCATTCTTCACAAAAATTAATTTTTATTTAATTTATTTCTTAGATCATGTAATCTTTTTAGATAATCTTCATAAGCTTTATCATGTTTGCCTATTGTAAGAAACCAAATTATATTTTTTTTAATATAGTAAATAAGTCTAATATTTGTTGTTATTTCTTCTCTATAACAATTATCTCCACCGCTTAGATGTTTTAACCTTAAAGGATTTTGTTTAATCTTTTCTTTTTTCTTGTAAAATATCTCTAAATGTTTTTTATCTAATCTATCTAAATCTCTAAGAAAATCTGGATGTAATTTAATAATCCATTCATTCAATTTCTACTCCTCTTTTTTTAAGATAACTATTAAGTTCTTCTTCAGAAACTGATTTTGAAGGATCATTTTTAACATCTAAAAGCCTTTTTTTAGCTGTTTCATCCTGATTAATAAGCAAAGCTACATCTCCTATTAGAACTTCTACATCCATTAATACCTTATTCAATTTATCAACTGGAACACTAATTGAAGCCATAAATATTATTAATAATTCTTATTTATATACTTAACGAATTTTCAAACATTTTTTTAAGATGTTCTGGTTCAGAATAAATCCACTGCACTCCTTTAGGTCCATAAATTATCTTTCCACTTTTCCAAAGATATTCTAATATAATAATTAAAGTCTGATGCATAACTTTTTTTGGAAGTTTTTTCTTTATTTCAGAAACTTTCATAGGAATATTTCTATGTTTTTTTAATAAAGTTTCAACCATTAAAACAGTAATCAGATTAGGATATCTTTTCTCAGTTTTTCCTTCTTTTTCAATTATTTCAGATTCCTTAAATTGTATTTTATTTATAGCCATTTTATATCAATTGATATCAAATAAGCATAGTTTATAAATATTTCTATAATTTAGAATTCTTTATCCATTTCATAATGTTTAATTTTAAATCCAAGATTTTTGTACAATCCTATTGCTTTTTTATTTTTTATGTTAACACCTAACCGCAATTTCTTTATCTTTTTTTGCTTTAAAAGTTTAATAAATTTATTAATTAAACTTGTGCCAAAACTCTTTCCCCTAAAATCTTTATGTATAAAAACATCATCAATATACCCATAAGGTTCATGCCCACTTATGATTATACTTCCAATAAGATAACCCACAACTTCCCTGTCTTCAATAATTAAAAGAAATCTTTTAGGATTATTTATAGATTCTATTAACTCTTTTTTAATCTGATTATCAGTTAAATTTATTTTGCATCCAGCTATTTTAGAATATTCTTTTAAACTTTCTTTTTTTATTTCAAGATAACTCTTAAAATCCTCTTTTTTAGCATTTCGAACTTTCATTTGACATTTTATTCAATCTTTTCAGCATGTTTATCTTTTTTAGCCATCCAAGTAAGTACTATAACAACAACAAAAACTGTCAAAGACATTAAAGGAATAGTAATATACCCAAATTCTAATACACCTTTAGAAAAACAATTTATTCCTCCACTAACAGGACAAGGTCCTGAATATCCTATCATCTGCATAACATACTGATAACCTCCAATAATTATTCCAACAATATTTAAACCTAAAACATAATCAAATATTTCCTTATTCTTTTTTAGCAGTGCAACTCCCAATATTATAACTTGAGGATAAATTAGAGCTCTCTGATACCAGCATAAATCGCAAGCAGGGATACCAATTACCTCAGAATATATCAAACTTCCAATAGTTGCTCCTAAAACTAATAAGAAAGCAAATAAAATACCATTTTCACTTAGAAAATTTTTAATGTTGCTTCCAAACTTCGGCAGTTTCTTTTTAGTAGACTTATGATAAATATAACTTATCAGCATCAAACCTAAAATTATATGAATAACTAATGTTCCAAGACCTATGAATTTGTTTAAAAAATCTTCTAGTGGCATTTTATATAATAATAGTAATAATAGGATTTAAAGCTTTTGAAAAAATAAACCCTAGCCATTTCTGAGCTATTCTGCCGTTACCATTAGACCTTCAAGATGCTCATCATTAGCATTCCAGTTCCTGTTCCTGTTGAGATAAGCGCAGGCCGGTAACTTGTAGCCTATTAACCTTTCCTAAAAGGAACTCCTAGTCAATGAATTTTTTTCAAAGAGAGCACCACTGCTTCAAGTTTCATAGTTTATTTATTTTTAAAATAAATTATTACTATTTGTCGCAGTTGAATTTCATGACTTAAAATAAATTTAAATGATGTGCTGATTAACAGGCGTGTAGCCCAGCAACACCAATAATTTAGTTAACCTAAATTACTAATATGACTAGGACAATTATAAAGAATTAAAACTTTAAATAATTATGCTCTCAAACTTGCTTCTCTCTCTGAATATTCTTTTTGAGCTTTTGCAATAACAGAATATCTCTCTTGCTCAATTTTAGTAACATATCTACCTAAAATTTCTTGTGAAGTGGCTTCGCCACTTACGACGACTACCCTGCCACCGTCATCAGACCTACCAAGAAGCTCAAAATCACTAGTAACCCAGCCCTTGCCCCCGAAGAGATAAGCGCAGGCCGACCCTTCTCCTCTCTGATAATTCCAATTAAAATCACTTAAATTTCTAATATCTAATTCCCTTGCACTTAAATCTTTTAATTTCAATAACAAACCATAATCGCTTTCTTCAGAATCAACTGGTTTGTCAAAAGCAGAAAAATAAATTAATTTTCCACCACCAAGTTCGATACCTTTATATTTTAACTGCTCTGCAAGAGCTTTAGCAATTAAATCGTTTGGCTTATAATTATTATCTCCAGAAGTCAATAAAGCTATCCCAAAATCATAATACGACCCTTGTAAAAAACTAGGAGTTTTACCAATTGTAACTTCTAACTCGCCCCTCGTTGCCAATCTTACATCTTCTGGAAGCAAGCCCGAATTTAATAGATGAATTTGCATTAATGGACTTGAACCAGTAAGCTCTCCAATTTTGGAGCTACTAAATTTTCCAAGAAATCCTCTAGCTTTTCCATTATAAGATTTAATAGATTCATTATATTTTTCTAAAACAAAATTATCTAAAATACTTGCTGATTCTTTAGCTCCATTTCTAAGGGCTACTTGAATTACCATACTTTTCCTAAAAATACTCTATTTATAAACTTTTCTTCTATAGAAATTTATTAGTAGTAACAATTTATTTAAGGTAAAGTGCAGTTAGTTAACTGGCCTAAATATTTAAGAGTAAGAACTTTATCAATTTTACTTCCATTTCCCAACTCCCATGTTGGATATCCATTTATACCTGCATTTGTACAAACAGGTAACTGCGCATTACCATCAGGAGTTGAACACTCAATATAATTAATATACTGCCAACTTGCTCCAAAAGCATCTTTCTGATCTTTACAATGAGGACACCACCATGCTCCGTACATAGTTGCATTTTTTTCAGTTAAACACTGAGCAAAATCATTATACTTTCCAGGAGCTTCTGGTTTAAATGCAAGGAAATAAGCAGCTGCAACAACAATAATTACTAATAATAAAACAATTCCCCAATTCCTCATCTTTTTCTTATTAACATTACTTAGTTTTTTAATCCCACTCGAAGCTTCATAATGCTTAGCATTCATATGCATTTCAAGAGCTTCTTTGCTGGAAAATTCTCTCTCACATTTCCCGCATTTAAACTTATTATTTGAACTTAAGTCCTCAACCATTTTAGTTATTTTTTGATTTTTTAGGTATTTTACAAGTCAAATCTCTTGAAAGTAAAAGGGAACCAATGATTAATAAAACTATCGATAATACTTGTATCTCTAAACCACGAAAAGGTAGGTTATAAAGGCTAAAACCTACAACTCCAAATAATCCAAGCATAGCTGGTAAAAATCCAGCAATACATCCAGGACATGCTCCTCCAACTAATCCTCCTACAACTCCTAAAAAACTAAAACCTTCTGAACCAGCACTCATAAAACTTATCTCTTTGAATTTAATTATGATTAGATTAATATTAAGTGCAACCAACATAGCAATTAGAACATTAAGAAATATATATGGTAAATAAAAACTTGGTCTGTAAATCGAGAAAAAAGTTTCAAATGTTTCATAAGTTTGATTAATTAAAATATTTATAAAAATGTAAGCAAAAAAAATAATTATGAAATAAAAAGCATAAGGCTTATTAAATACAGCCTGTTTAATTTTTCTTAATCTTTGCTTATAACCCATAAAAATAGAAATATGGTGTTCTTAAAAAGCTTATGAAACTAACAGTATCTCCGAAACAATAAACAAAATAAGATAGGTTAACCTATTTTATTATCCAAGATTTGAATAATACATGTCCTTTCCACAGAACCTAATATCTCTGTAAAAAGATTATTCTTTATCTTGTTT
>Ga0209541_10001710_pt1 | contig 42904 bp, 56 predicted proteins | sample RifCSPlowO2_01_FD_184027 | JGI IMG/M metagenome (GOLD analysis project Ga0209541, IMG submission 184027) | Groundwater microbial communities from Rifle, Colorado - Rifle CSP2_plank lowO2_0.1 (SPAdes) (version 2) | ecosystem: Environmental > Aquatic > Deep subsurface > Groundwater | place...
TGCATTAGATTATGAATTCTACAAGCATGACAAGGAACAGAAAAGTTTGCTTAACTTCTCATCATGAGACGCTCAGGGCTTTAGCCCTGATGTAGTTCACATTATATTGAAAAATTTTTAGATAAAGAATAACTAGTTTATAACAATAAACCTTATAAAATTTAAATTAACAAAGATAATATGGTAAACATAGATGATGCTGTTGTTGCAAAGCTCAAGATAGGAGCAAATGTATTTGAAATTTTAGTGGACTGCGAGAAAGCACTTGAATTAAGGAAAGGAAAAAACATTGACTTGGATGATATTCTTGTAACTTATGATATTTTCAAGGATGTAAAGAATGGAGAGCATGCTTCTGACTTATTGAAATTTTTCAAGACAGAGAACAAAAAAGAAATTGCAAAGAGAATAATAATGGAAGGAGAAGTGCAGCTAACTACTGAATACAAGAAAAAATTAAGAGATGAAAAAAAGAAGCAGATTATTAATAACATTTACAGGAATGCCGTAGATCCTAATACAAATTTACCTCATCCTCCACAAAGAATTGAAATGGCTTTGAATGAAGCTAAGGTAAACATTGACGAGTTTAAGCCTGTTGAAGAGCAGTTGAAAAGCATATTGCCTAAATTAAGAGTAATATTGCCCTTGAAGTATGAGATGAGGGAGATTGCAATAAAGATTCCAGGTGCTTATGCTGGAAAATGCTATACTATACTAAAACAGTATGGGAAACTGCTGAAAGATGAATGGCAGAATGACGGAAGCTTAGTTGCTGTTGTGGAGATTCCTGCTGGGATTCAAGAAGAATTCTTCGACAAACTGAACGGCTTGGCTCATGGAGAAGTTGAGAGCAAGATACTGAATGTGAGATAATTATTTCTATAATATATATTCACATACTACTTCTTACATTTAAATTTAAATAATCACTTATTTTGCACTATTTTATGGTAAAAATCCATAATATGATACAAAATAGAAACATTTTTAAAGAATGAATCTCTAATAATCTCATGGTTACTCAATATGATGTATTTGAAGTGGTTTATAAAAATAAGATTCCAGTTAAACCCATTGAAGTAGTTAGAAAACTGAATAAATCTGAAAAGGAGTATAATAACATCCATCGTTTTCTAATTGAATTAGAAAAAAATAATTTTCTGACAAAGACAAAATACGGGTTTCAAGCAAAAATAAATTCTAAAACAGATTTATTATACAATCTCATTTATTATTGTTTAAGTAATAATATAAACTATAATTTATTATTAGACAAGAATTTAGCAAAATTCATCAGCCAGTCTTTAATAAAAAAAGAAATTACTTCAAAAAATGTTAAAATAAACCCAAGAACTTTTATTAAGTACATTGATATATTAAATAAGTATGATTTACTACTAATTATCTCAAAGAAACCTCTTAAAATAAAGATATTTTATAATTATTTATTGAAAAATTTATTGCTTTATTTTGATTTCAAGCCTTTGATCAGAGGAAAAACTTCATTATATTATATAGATAAAATTGAAAAAGAACTTAAATTATATAAAAGATTAAGAAAAAAGAATGAGCAGGGATTTAAAAAAATTGTTGATGAACTTGAGATTTCTTTTGTTCATCATAGCCTTACTCTGGAAGGAAACCCAATCACTCTGCCAGACACCATAAGAATCCTGAAGGACAAGATTATCCCAAAAAACCTCAGCACTGAAGATGTGGATGAAGTTAAAAATTATCAAAATGCCATTCTTCAGATGCTTAATGACAGCTCTCAGAAAAAACCCCTTACTTTGCAAACGATATTGAATTATCATAATCTAGCTATGCAGCATAATCCTAAGATTGCCGGAAAAATAAGAAAAGTTGAAGTCAGCATCATTGGAAATCCCAATTTCAAAGTTGCAAAAGCAAGGGATATTGAATCAAAACTTAATCAACTATTGGATAAATATAATAAATTTATCAAAAAGAAGAGTAATATCAAAGAAATAATAGATTTTACTGCCTTTTTTCATAATGAATTCCAGTATATACATCCTTTTGTAGATGGTAATAGCAGGACTACCCGATTAATAACTTTTTATTTATTACAATCTAAGGATATTCCAATTCTGGACTTTCCTTTTGGTTTATTGGATGAATACCTTAATTACACTAAAGGATATAAACACAGGGATGACAAAAGATTATCTGAAAATTTGCAGGAAATAATTCTGTTTAATCTTAAAAGAATAAATGATAAATTATAATATCCCCAAATAATCCAAAATATCTCTTCCTGTATCAAGAGCATTAGGAACAGTAGGCTCAAGGACATTGAATTACTAAGAAGTTGAGAGCAAGATACTGAATGTGAGATAAGAAAGAAAGTTATAATGCTTTGTTAAATTAACTAATGGTAAATTTCATCATTATTTAACTTAATAAAATTTATATTAGTTAAATTTTTATATATTCACTGCATTAAACTATAGAGGTGTTTAAATGAATTCATTCTTAATTTTGGTTGTTGCTCTTGTCTGGTTATATCTTGGTTATAGAATTTATGGAAAATATATAGGAAGAAAGATAAATATCAATGACAAAAACAAAACACCATCATCCACAAAGAAGGAAGGTGTAGATTTTTCTCCTTCAAAAAAGCCTTTTTTGATTGGCCATCATTTTGCTTCTATTGCTGGAGCAGGACCTATAATAGGACCAATTCTGGCAGTTAGTTATTTTGGCTGGTTTCCTGTAATTTTATGGGTGTTAATTGGCGCTGTTTTAATAGGAGCTATGCATGATTATGTATCATTAATTGCTTCTGTGAGAAACAAAGGAGAAAGCGTTTCAGTCATAACAAAAAAGTATCTCAATCCCAAAGCTGGTTGGGTTTTTGGTTTGATGATCTGGCTGACTCTTGTCTTGATTATTACTGTTTTCAGCGTTTCCTCTGCTGAGAGCATCATTGGAAAACCCAGCTTAGTAATTCCATTGTTTGTAATCACTTTCCTGGCTTTGATTTTTGGTTATGGCGTGAAGAAATACAATTGGGATTATAGGATTGCAAGCGCCTTATTTTTAGTTTTAATACTTATATCTGTCTGGGTTGGGAATAATTTTCCTTTAATTTTTGAAATTGAGCCTTCTTTATTAAGGATTATATGGATAACTATAATATTTGTTTATGCTTTTTTTGCTTCTGTGCTCCCGGTGTGGCTTCTTTTAAGGCCCAGGGATTTCCTGAGCGCAATACAAATGATATTAATTCTGGCTTTTGGAATTTTATGTTTTCTAATTGCCAGGCCTGTAATCAATGCTCCCGCATATATCTCTGGAAGTGTTTTTCCAATATGGCCGATTCTCTTCATTACTGTGGCTTGCGGAGCTGTTTCTGGATTTCATGGCCTTGTCTCATCTGGAACAACAAGCAAGCAGATCTTAAAAGAGAGCCATGGCAAAGCTATTGGTTATGGAGGAATGCTTCTTGAGGGTCTTTTAGCAGTCTTTGTGACTGTTGTTGTAATTTCAGGAGTCTCATGGGGATCTGGAAATGGAAGTTTTCAGTTTTATCTCCAGAAAGGATGGATAAACCTTTTTTCCAGCGGCTATGGAAATGTCATTGGAAATGTTGTGCCTTTAATTGGGTTTGGTGTTGCAGCGCTCCTAGGAGCTTTTATGGTCAATCAATTCATCTTGACTTCAGTTGATACATCAGCAAGACTTGGAAGATTCATAATTTCAGAGAATTTATTCCCAAAATTGAAGAACAGAATTCTAACAACACTAATAACTTTAGTCCCTGCTTGGATTCTTGCAGTTACAAATTCTTATGAAGTGATATGGAGGCTTTTTGGAACTTCAAACCAGCTAATAGCATCAATGACAATGATTGGTGTTTCCTCTTATTTTGTATCAAGGGGGATTAAAGTCAGGTTCATCTTAATTCCTGCTGCTTTTGTTTTAATCACAACACTCTCAGCCCTCATTTATTTGACATTCAGACAGGGAGGATATCTCTCTGAAGGAAACTTTATCCTTGTGGCAATATCTCTGGGAATGTTCCTTCTCGGCGCTTATGTTGCAAAGGAAGGGTTCAAGGTTCTGGCAAAGAAACATTAATTTCAATAATCAAAATATTTTTAAATTGATTTCTTATTAGTTTTTATCATGGAAATTGAAAAAGTTCCAAGACATATAGGGATTGTTTTAGATGGCAACAGAAGGTTTTCTAAAAAATTAATGCTCAAGCCATGGATGGGGCATGAATTTGGAGCCAAGAAATTAGAGAAGTTGATTGAATGGTGCGTTGAATACAGAATAAAAGAATTAACACTATATACATTGTCGGTGCAGAACTTCTTTTCTAGACCCAGAGAAGAATTGAATTATCTTTTAAACCTGTTCAAAAATGAAACTAAAAAACTAAAAGATGATGAAAGACTAATCAAACATAAAATAAAAGTTAATTTCATCGGAAGATTGAATTTATTTGATAATGAAATGCAGGGATTAATGAAGGAAGTTATGAATAAAACCAAAGATAATGATAATTTGATCATGAATCTTGCAATGGCTTATGGCGGCCAAGAAGAGATTATAGACGCTGTAAGAAAGATTGCTGAACAGGTTAGAGACAATAAATTGGATGTTGACAAAATAAATGAATGGGTTTTTGAAAATAATCTTTATATGAAAAGCTCTCCCGAGCTTGTTATAAGGACTGGCGGAGAGAGAAGAACTTCCAACTTTTTGAATTATCAAGCAGCTTATTCAGAATGGATATTCTTGGAAAAATTATGGCCTGAATTCGAGAAAGAGGATTTTGTTGAATGCCTGCAGGAGTACTCCAACAGGGAAAGAAGGTTCGGCAGATAAGTTTTATAAATCAAATTTATTTCTTAATCTTGTGCACCAGTAGTTCAATGGCTAGAATCTCGGCCTTCCATTATTGCAGAAGTAAGCCGATGATCCGAGTTCGAATCTCGGCTGGTGCATTTAAATTTTAACCCTTAATTCCTTAAAATAACCAACAATCTTAGAATTATCCTGAGAATATTCCTCTGATTTCATTACTATTTCTTCCACCATTTCTCTTGAAATTTTAACTTCCTCTTCTGAAAGCAATACTTCTGGATTGTTATAGCATTTAGATAATGTAGCAATCGCCATGAATAAAGGGATTAAACAGTAATTTCTAATCTCTTTTTGGGGGTTTGGCATTGAAATAGTATATTCCAAACCATGAAATAGATATCTTTGCGCATTTATTACTAATTCATTTAAAATTATTAAAGAAGATCCTAAATTTTCTTGCTTAAACAAATTGTCATATCTTATTTTTTGCTTGCTTAATAAAGATAATGGCCAATATCTTCTTCTTTCCATGAAATCAGTCCTTACATTTTTTATTATATTCACTTTTTGTAAACCTAAACCAAAACCTCTTGATAGTTTTATTAATTTTAAGAATTCTTCTGAATTAATATGACCCCTATAATAATTTATTTCTGTAGTCATATTCCCAACAGTCCCAGCAACATAATAACAGTATTCATCCTGATCCTCAAAGGTTTTGATTTCCTTTTCCAAGAATTTTTTCATTCCATAAATCATGTGAGATATCCAATTTTTTACAGAATTTTTTATTTCATTGGGAAGATCAGAGAAAACCCTTATAATCCTGCCAGTATTTTCAACCAAATCAGATTCTCTACTATTTTGCATTACCTCATTAACTCTTTCAATAAAATCCCCAGAATTTACAACCCTTTCCTCCAATAAGATACTTCTAAACCCATCAAGTTGTCTTCTCTTTTTTTCTACATCTTTTTCCTTTGAATCCTCTATTGTATCTGCTATCCTGCAAATATCATAAGAAACACAGTAAATATCCCTTGTAATTTCAGGCAGTTTTGAGATTGGCAGAGCAAAACTTCTAGAAACTTCTTCCAATGCTCTCCAGCAGTACTCCAAATCTTTATCCATTAATTCAATTATATCTGTAACCTTTAAATACATTGTTGAGGTAAATCAAATATTTTAAAAATACAGGTTTTATAGTAATATCATGGAAAACATAATAATATTTTGTGCGCATTCTGATGATGAGCTCATTGGGGTAGGGGGAACTATCCTGAAATATTCAGAAAAATACAACATAATCAAGATTATATTTTCGTCAGGAGAATTATCATCTCCACATCTGCATGAAAGGCACATAATTGGTGACAGAATAAAAGAGACAGAAAAAATAAGCAAAAAAGCAGGCATAAAGGAGAATATTTACTTTCACTTGATGGACCAGAAATTAAACAAGTTCAGCAATGATGAGGGGATAATAAACAAAACTAAGGAAGTGATTAAAAAATACAAGCCAGTCAAGATTTTTACATTGACTTCTGTTGATCTTCATCCAGATCACAGGGCTGTGAATAAAATGACTATGAATGCACTAAAGGAATTGAATTACAAAGGAGAAGTTTATGGATATGAAGTGTGGAATATCATAAAACTTAACGAGCCCATAATTTACGAGGATATAACCCATTTCATAAAGAAGAAAATGCAGTTAATAAAAGAATTCAAAAGCCAGTGGCTTTATATTTATATCTTGTTCATACCAACTTATTTCGGGGCTTTTATGAATGGAAGGAAAATAAAGGTTAAATATGCCGAGAGGTTTTTCAAGCTGCAATGAAATATTTATTCATAATAACAGGAATTGCATACGGGCATTTGACAAGGGAAGAGGCTATAATAAATAAACTGAAGGAATTGGATAAAAAAGCAGAGATAATTGTTGCAGGTTATGAAACTTCTTACAAATATTTCAAGAATAAATATAAAATCTTAAAATTAAATTCCATGTTTTTTCCAGATGATTTAAATAGAGTTCAATTTTTTAAGACATTAATTAAAAATTATAAAGTAATAATTAATTGGATAAAGAATTGGAAATTAATAACTAAATTCATCGAAGAATATAATCCAAATTTAGTAATATCCGACTGGGAACCTTTTGCTATATTTATCAGAAGATGCAAATATTTAATCTGGAATTATAAACCCAAATATGCCAAGATTAATAATCTTACTGTTCTAATTGAAAAAATTCTTATTGAATCAGGATATTTTATTGCAGAAATTTTAGGTAAGAAAATAATACTCCCAATTTTAAAAAAAGAAAAAAATGTTAGAAATTTTATTTATACCAGTTTGATAATCAGAAAAAATCCTGATGAAGTTAAAGGCTTAAACGAATATAAAGGTTCCATTCTTGTTATGACGGGTGGTGCCAAGTTCGGATATAATCTGGCAAGAAAAATAGATAATATATCCAATAAGTTTAATGAGGAGTTTATATTCTTTAATTATAAAAGCAAAAATAATATAAGTTATAATAAATTTAAAGAGGATTACTTGAATTATTTGAAATCCTGCAAGGCTGTAATGAGTTTAGGGGGATATTCCGGCATATCTGAATCCATTTTCTTTAAAAAACCGAATTTAGCCTTTCCAATAAAGAACTGGATTGAACAACAAGCTGTTGCAGAAGAATTTAAAGAGTACATTGAAATTGGAGATATAGACAGCTCTGAGGAAGAATTGAAAATTAAGATAAAAGATTTTCTATGTAATTTAAACAAAATAAAGAAAAAATTAAATACCTTAAAATTAACCAATGGAGCAGATGAAATTGCTAAAATCATTTACAAAGAAGCTAAGTCTTAAAACTTTTTTAGTATTTTTATTAATTATTTTAATTCCTAACATATTAAGACAGATTTATTATTTCATTGCAACAAACAAATTTAATTCCATTGAATTCATTGCTTCCTTTGAAACAAGAGAAATATTTTCATCCTCATTTCCCTTTTTAGGAGTAGGTCAGGAAATATTAATCGGTTTAGTATATGCATTTTTATGGTTTAAATTAAAACCTGCTAAATTCTTGTCTTATGGATGGATTAGCGATGCATTTATAGACTTTGTATCAGTATTTGTATGGGTTTTAATTGGTTTTACACCTTTCCAGCTGATTACATCCAATGTTTATCTGGGATTTTTCTTAAGAGAAATATTGTTTAGTTATTTAGTATTTGGTATCTTGTTTGCTAAATTGAAGTTGAATATAAAGAAACTGAGTTTTGTATTTACTGGGATTGGTGTTTTAATGTTGTTAGTTATTATAATTATTTAATTTTAAAGTGATAACAAAATCGAAAGGTTTATAAACTTCAATTTTATCCTAACTCTTGAGGTTAAAAATGAGTCAAGCACCGTATGGAATAATAAGAGAAGCAAAGCCGCAATTTCCAGTCAGGGAATTGCTTGTAGTTCCGCATGGAAATAAGGATTTAACAGTCAGTCATCCTGCTTTTGGTATAAATTTTTACAGACAAAATCTGGAAAAGATGAGCATGGTTTATTTCCATCCAGAAACAGGAGAAAGAATTTCTTTCAGGCCAGCAACAACATCTGAATCAATTTCTGCAGCTGCCTATGGTTTTGGTTGTGAAGGAGAGTTTGATGCTGAAAGAGATATATTTAACAAAAGATGGCTTCAGTTAGGTTATATTGTAAGAACTCAGGATGGAGTTTTCACAAATACACAAATTACAGATGAAGTTTCCCTAAAGAAACTTTTGGAAAAGGCAGAGAAAGTTAATGGGATTTATCTTATTGATGATAATATGGCTTTTGCACCTTATGAGACATTCCAGGGAGGAGTTCAGGATTGTGATACTTTTGCTCATGGAGGATTGGCAAGAGCTTTAGAACATACTCAAGAAAATGTTGCCAAGAATCTAAGAGAGATAGCTTCACCTGAACATTATAAGGGAGGAGTGAATGTTTGGCATTTTGATGATGTTAAAGAACCTGTTTTAAAGGTTGCCGGTTTGGGTTCCAATGAGTACGTTGATGGTGGCAGGTTGGATGTGGACGGTAGCAACTGGGATGGCTACGACAGTGGCTTTGCTTTTGGGGTGCGTACGCAAAAAATTTCCGCAGAAAATAAATAGCCTTTTAAATTATTCTTTTCTTTAGTAATTGTCTTAGCAAAGTTTGAAAAATCTTGAGCTAAGGCCACACGCCATATTATTTGGTAAAATTCAACCGCGACATTAAGTACTCTTGTTAGTAATAATATTTATATAAACTAAAATTCATTTCTTACTTATGAAAATTCTTGAGGAAATAAAGCCTGCAGAGGATGAGAAAAAAAGAGTTAATCAGATTATACAATCTGTTTTAAACAGAATCAAGATTGATGACTTGAAATTTGAATTAGGGGGGAGCTATGCAAAAGACACGTTCTTAAAAGGAAGCCATGACATAGACATATTTGTAAAATTCCCCTGTGAAAAATACAAGGATAAAAATTTATCTGAAGTATTAGATGAAAAACTAAGATTAAAGCATAAAAAAGTTCACGGCTCAAGGGATTATTTTCAGTTGGAGAAAAAAGGATATACATTTGAATTCATTCCTGTTTTAGACATAAAAGATTCATCAAAGGCAAAAAATATAACTGATGTCAGCCCATTGCACACCCATTGGGTGAAAAATCATCTAAGAAATCCTGATGAGGTAAGGTTAATCAAGAAATTCTGCAGAGCTCAAGAAGTTTACGGAGCTGAATCATACATCAAGGGATTTTCAGGATATGTCCTGGAAATATTGACTGTTTACTATCACAACTTCTACAATCTGATGAAAAATGTCTCAAAATGGAAACTTCCTGTCTGCATAGATGTTGAAAAACATTACAGAAGCAAAGAGGAAGCTTTCAAAATGATAAACAAGTCAAAGAGGGAAAATGAACTGCTGATAATTGATCCTGTGCAGAAAGACAGGAATGCTGCTGCTGCGATATCCAAGGAAAGAATAAATATCTTAATAAATGCATGCAAGGAATACCTGCATAATCCATCTGATGATTTCTTTGCTGAAAAGAAAATAAATATCAATGATTTAATCACAGAATCCGGAAATGACAATTTATTATTATGCAAAATAAAGACATTGAAGGGAAAGAAAGATGTTATTGGGAACAAAGTATTAAGGGTTTATGATTATTTAAGCAGGAGATTAGGGGAGTATGATTTTAATATCATAAAATCAGGATGGTATTTCAACAAGGATTCCCTGCTCTATTACATAGTCAAGGATGAAAATTTGTCTGAAAATGTGATGCATTACGGGCCGCCACTGAATCATAAAGCGCATGTTGAGGAATTCAAGAAAAAATATTTCAATTACAAGATAAAGCAGGGAAAAACCTACGTTGAACTTGATAGAGAGATAAAAAACTTAAAGGATTTCATAAAAAAATTCAAGAGAGATAATTACATTAAGGAGAACATAAGGAAAATAAAGTTTAAGTTATTATAACACGACCATCTGTTTTTGATATGACAACAGTATCACCTGGAGATTTTTGCTCATCAACTTGCGGGTTTGTCATCAATAGTTCCACGTAATCCAAACCTTCTATCTCAATGGCAACTTCCCTTCCCTCTATTGTTATAGCATAATCCTTGTTTCCTATCTTCTGCGGCAGTTGAAATGTTCTCTGATAATTATCTTCAACTCTTGAGGCTAAGTTAATCTCATTTTTTACCTGCTTAGCAAGATCCTGGCCTGAAATAACATCTCTTTGCTTATAAGTTAAATTCAAGTATGTGTTGGAAATTGCAACATAGGACATCATTATTATAATTGCTATGCCAATAAAAATCATGAACTCTGTCGAAGACTGACATTTTCTCATACAGGTCCACCTTGATCAACGCATTCAGCAATTGGCGGATTATATTCGCATGTATCCTGTGGAGGAAGACATTGTGTAACTATCCATTGCTGCCTTATACATTCTAATTTACATTCTCCTATTCCTCCATCACATTCGTCATCAACACCACATTTCTGCTCACCTTCATTACATCTTGGAGAGCATGTTGGAACTTCTCCAATCTCTTCTTCGCATATTGGGGTTGGATCAACGCATTGCTGTATTGGATTCCACATATTATTCTCACAGGATAATACACATTCTTGATCTATGTCTCCCACGCATTCAGGACCTAATCCACATTTTAGCTCTCCATCTTGACATGAAACACATTGGTCATTTACACAAATTGGGGTTTGATCAACGCATTGCTGGTTAAACTGCCAATCCCCGCCCTGGCATATAAAAGTACATTCTTCATAAGGCAAGCATTCAAACAAGGAAGGTATTCCACATCTTATATCATTTTCCTCGCATGCAATGCATTCTCCACCATCACATCCTTCAGTACAAACTTCCTGTTCGTTTAGTTTCCACTTATTATTCTCACAAGTCATAACACATCCCAGCCCTTCCTGATAACCTTCTATATATCTATTACATTCCCATTCAATTCCACACCTGTTTGTAGAATCTACACATTCAACATAAACAGAGACAACATCTCCAAGGGACATTATATTTATTTTTTTAATTCCTTGTATCAATGTAATCTCCCCAATTAAATTCACATTTGCAGACTTGGCAATTTCACTCTGCTGGCCTTTTGAGTTTATGACTGTAAAAACAATCTCATTGTTCTGAAAACTTATGGCAACTATATTCTTTGGCAAATCAACGCTTATTGTTGTCTGGGAGCCCTCGCCATAAGTATAAACCTGCTCTGCTGCCTTTACAATCTCATTTGTTATTGAATCAACTTTTGCATTAATCACAGAATCCTGGCTTTCCTGGGAGTATTTCATGTAAAGATAAATTCCAGGGATGAGAATGACTATTACAAAACCAACTATCATCAGATATTCTGTTGCTGCCTGAGTTTTCATACCCATTTTTTAAGCTTGAAATATATTATCATTAATGCCATCAGGAAAAGCATTACCCCAATAACAATATAAAACCCGAAATTTGTATTTGTCAGGGGCAGTTTTAGGTTCATGCCGTATATTCCTGCTACTAATGAAGGCAGTAATATCAAGGAAGCTATGACTGTAAAGGATTTCATAATCTCATTCATCCTGTTTGACACAAAAGTCATGTACATGTTCATAACTTCTGTCATCCTGTATGTCAGCGTATTTTCTGTGTCTATCAGCTGGTTCAGCTCAATGTTTATGTCTTCAACATTATCCAATTTTGAGATTACCTCCTTATCTGCATTCAACCCCTTTTTCATGTACATCAGTTCCTTTTTCAGGTGGAATATCTTCTTTGGATCTTTTTGCTTTTTTTCATCAAATATTGTGTCTTCTATGTAGTTTATCTCCTCCTCAAGGCTGTTAAGCTTTGAAGAAAAACTTTTTATCAGGATGTTAAGGATATTCTTCAGCAGGTAATTCAAGTCCTTTGACAAAAATTCCTTTTCTATTTTTATATTCGCATTTTCACAGCATACAGTCAATAAGTAATTCTTGTACCTGACTATTCCAAAAGTCCTTACCTTTTTTTCAACCAGAAACTTCAGGATTATCACAATATACTGCTTGTATGTTTCTATCCTTGGTATTTCCTTGTTGTCCAGGAAATGCTTCAATGTTGAAACTGGAATGCCTAATTTTCTCTCCAGCAGAGATAATTCACTGCTGCTTGGGTTGAATACATTAATCCATGACAGTCCGGATAAGCTGTGCTTGTTTAAGTCTACATTTTTTATTGAACCATTAGAATTTTGAATCACCCTAATCATATAAATCACTAAAATTAGAGAATATATAAAGTTTTTTAAATCATGAAAACAATTATTTCCTGTGAATAAAAGAGAATTTGCAAGGAAAGAGGCTCTTGAGAAAATCAGGACATTATTTTCTGAAGCTAGAATACAGTTCCCAAAGAATTCATCCTTAGCGAATAGGTATGTAAAGTTAGCAAGGGAAATATCTATGAAATTCAAGGTTAAAATACCAAGAGAACTAAAAAGAAAGTTCTGCAAGCACTGCTATCATTATCTTGTTCCTGGAAAGAACTGCAGAGTAAGAATATATAAATCAAGAGTTATCTATTACTGCTTTGACTGCAAGAAGTTCATGAGGTTTGTGTTAAAGAAATAATAATTTTAAAGTAGTAACAAAATCGAAAGGTTTATAAACTTCAATTTTATCCTAACTCTTGAGGTTAAAAATGAATCAGGCACAGTATGGAATAAGAGTAAAGCCACAGTTTCCAGTTAGAGGGTTACTTGTAGTTCCACATAAAAGCAATGATTTAATAGTTAATTTAATAGTTAGTTATCCTGCTTTTGGTCTAGATTGGTATAAAAAAAATTTAGAGGTTATGAGTGAAGATTATCCTCATCCAGAAACAGGAGAAAGAATTTCTTTTAGACCAGCAACAACATCTGAATCAATTTCTGTAGCTGCTTTTGGTTTTGGTAGCAATGAAGAATATGACGCTAAAAGAAATATATTTGACCCAAGATGGCTTCAATTGAGTTATATTGTAAGAACCCATGATGGAGTTTTCACAAATACTAAAATTACAGATGAAAATGAATTGAAGAGTCTGTTGAACAGAGTAGAAAAAGTTAATGGAATTTACCTTATTGATGATAATATAGCTTTTGCACCTTATGAGACATTTCAAAGAGGTATTCAAGATCGTGATGCTTTTGCTCAGGGAGGATTGGCAAGAGCTTTGGAGCATACTCCAGAAAAGGTTGCTAGGAATTTAAGGGAAATGGCTTCTCCTGAACATTATAAGAGAGGAGTAAATGTTTATAATTTTGATGATGTTAAAGAACCTGTTTTAAAGGTTGCCATTTTGAATTCCGACGGGATCATTTTTGGCGACTGGTTGGGTGTTAGCTGCGACAACTGGGATGACAACAACAATGGCTTTGCTTTTGGGGTGCGTACGTAAAATTTAGAAGCACTTTTAGGAAATATAGCAGTTGAATTAGGAATAACCAACCTTGATGACTTGAAAAGAGCAATACAATTATATCAAGGTGCTAAAGAAGGTTCAATTGATTTAAAATTACTTCAATAAACTTTTTATACTTCTTTTTATTTTATTCATCCATAAATAATTTTTCAAAAAAACCTTTCTTGAAATTTATTTTTTCCTTGTTTAAATTGGCTAATTCCTCATACAATTTTCTTTCTTTTGAATCAATCTTATTTGGAATCTTGACATTAACCCTGACATACAAATCTCCGGAATTATGACTATTAAGATATTGTATCCCTTTTTCATTAATCCTGAATACAGTTCCTGACTGTGTTCCTGAAGGAATTTTTATTTTTACTTCATCTTTCAGAGTTGGAATATTAATTTCTGTGCCTAAAACTGCCTGAGATGGACTTATGTCTGAACTTAAATATAAGTCATAATCTTTTCTCTCAAATATTTTATGAGGCTTTACACTAATATAAACATACAAATCACCAATACCATCCTTAGATTCCTCGCCTTCATCAGAAACTCTCAATCTTGTTCCTGTGTCAACGCCAGCAGGAATGTTAATTGTAATATCTGTTATATCATTAACAAAGCCATCATCGCATTCAGGGCATTTATTCCTTGGAATTCTTCCAGAAGCATTGCAATACTTGCATGGCATGACCTGCTGAAATATCCCAAACATAGTTCTTTGAACTCTTCTTAACTGACCAGAGCCATTGCAGTGAGAGCATTCTGCCAGTTTACCATCTTTTGCACCAGTGCCTTTGCAATAACTGCATCTTACTTTTTTCCTGAATTTTATCTTTTTCTTTGCACCGAATGCAGCCTCTTCAAAATTAATTGTCAAGTCATATCTTAAATCACGGGCTTTTCTTCTTGATCTGCCACCAAAGAACATGTCAAATATATTCCCCCCAAAAGATTCATCATCAAAGCCGAATTCCCTGAAAATATCCTCGAAGTTAAATCCTCTAAAAATGTCTTCCTGACTATATCTCTGATCAAATCCTGAATGTCCAAATTGGTCATATGTTGATCTTTTTTCCTTGTCACTTAATACAGCATAAGCCTCGCTTATTTCCTTGAATTTTTCCTCTGCTCCCTTATCCTTATTTCTGTCAGGATGGTATTTCAAAGCTAATTTCTTGTATGCTTTCTTAATTTCATCTAAAGAAGAAGCCTTGCTCACCCCCAATGTTTCATAATAATCTTTTTTTGTCATTTCATGTAAGCTTTTGTAGCAATATAATTAGGCATAATTCCCCAAACCAACCTTGTTAAGCACTGCAACTCAGTATCTGTTAAATCTTTTATAAGCCTTGATGTTGATGGATAAACAACTTCCAAAACCCTGTTTATATAAAATTCAATGTCTTCTCTATGATCTCTAATCCAATCATTAATATCACCTTCAATTTTTTCACCAAGATAAGTTAAGGCATCATAAAAAAAATCTCTTGCTTTTCTTCCTTCTTTACTACTTTCATCAATGCAAATTAATCCCCTTAAACTTTTTGGGATGTCTTCTCTATCTGGAATTTTATTTATCTCCATCCACAACCTCTGCATCTACTGCATCATCCTTATCATTTTTTGGTTTTTTAGACTGTTCAGCTGAAGCTTTCTGGTAAATCTCCATGCCAATCTTCTGTATTTCCTTGTTTACATCATCTAATTTCTTTTTAATTTTATTGCTGTCATCTGTCTTTACCGCTTCTTTAAGCTCATCAATTTCCTTCTGTATCTTGTCAACTGTGGATTTATCAACTTTGTCCTTATTCTCATCAAGCAATTTTTCAGTTGTATAAATCAAATTTTCTGCATTATTCTTCAGTTCAATCTTTTCCTTTTTCTTCTTGTCTTCCTCTGCATATTTCTCTGATTCTTTTATCATTTCATCTATGTCTTTCTTATCCAATCCTGAACCGCCTGTTACAATTATTTTCTGCTCTTTTCCAGTGCCTAAATCTTTAGCGCTTACATGAACAATTCCATTGGCATCTATGTCAAATGCAACTTCAATCTGAGGAATTCCCCTTGGTGCAGGTGGAATGCCCACTAAATCAAATCTTCCTAAACTCTTGTTGCCTTCTGCCATTTCTCTTTCACCTTGGAGTACATTTATGGTTACAGCAGGCTGATTATCTGATGCTGTTGAGAATATCTGTGATTTTTTTGTTGGTATTGTAGTATTTCTTTGAATTATTGGAGTTCTTATACCTCCTAAAGTCTCTATGCCTAAAGTCAATGGAGTGACATCCAATAATAAGATATCCTTGACTTCTCCCTGCAAAATTCCTGCCTGTATTGCAGCACCCAGAGCAACTGCTTCATCAGGATGAACTGATTTATTAGGTTCTTTATGTGTCAATTCCTTAACTAATTTCTGGACTATTGGAATTCTTGTAGAGCCTCCAACCAATATAACCTCGTCCAAATCTTTTTCTGTAACCTTTGCATCTTTCATTGCCTGCTTTACAGGTGATTTTAATTTTTCAAGAATTGAATTTATTAATTTCTCAAATTCTGCTCTTGTTATGACTAAATTAAGATGTTTAGGTCCTCTATTGTCAGAATGAATAAATGGCAAGTTAATCTCTGCCTGCACTGAAGAGCTTAATTCTATCTTTGCCTTTTCTGCTGCCTCTTTCAATCTTTGCAGTGCATGAGGATCTTCCCTCAAGTCAATCTTATGCTCTTTCTTGAAGCCTTCTGCAAGAAAATCAATCAAGATGTCATCTATGTCATCACCACCTAAATGATTATTGCCTGATGTTGATTTAACTTCGAAAACACCATCTCCCAATTCAAGAATTGAAACATCAAATGTTCCACCTCCAAAATCAAAAACCATAATCAAATGATCATTTGTCTTGTCAATTCCATAAGCCAAAGAAGCTGATGTTGGCTCGTTAACTATCCTTAATACTTCCAGGCCTGCTATTTTTCCCGCATCTTTTGTAGCCTGCCTTTGAGCATCCTCAAAATAAGCTGGGACTGTTATGACGGCTTTTGTAATTTTCTGTCCTAAATAAGATTCTGCATCTGCCTTGAGCTTTTGAAGTATCATTGCTGAAATCTGCTCTGGAGAATAATGCTTTCCATCAATCTCTATTTTTTCCTTTGTTCCCATTAATCTCTTGATGCTTCTTACTGTGTTTTTAGGATGTAGTAATGCCTGCCTTCTTGCGACCTCGCCTACTACAATATTATCTCCTTTGATATGAACAACACTTGGTGTTATGTTATTGCCTTCTGAATTTGGAATTATTTTTGGCTTGCCTCCTTCTAATACAGCAACAGCACTGAATGTTGTGCCTAAGTCTATTCCTATTGGTTTACTCATTTTGACCTCCATATACTAATTGAATTAATTGTATTGTTAATCTTTCTTTTTCTTGTATATATTCATCATGATATTGTTTTTGAAATGGTGAAAAACTGTATGCAACAGTATTTTTATGTGCTTGATTTATTTTTTCAGTTAATTCTACAATCCTATCTAATTTACTCATTTTTTTCTCCCATACTTTTATTGAAAAAATCCAGATCTGAAGTTATAACTTTTCCAACATTCACCACAATCTTGATTCCCAAACTTTCACATACATCCTTTTCAGGAATATTGTCATTTGTCCAATTTGGGCCTTTTGCAAATATATCCGGCTTTAATTGTGATAATGTTTTTTTTACTGTATTATCCTCATCAATGCAGGGGATAACATCGTCAACAAATCCTAATGATTTCAGTATTTCCCTTCTGTCCTCATAAGGCATAAAAACAGAGCCTTTTTTGTTTAGTAAAAAGTGGTCCTTGTTAAGTATTACTACTAATTTGTCCCCTAATTTCTTTGCTTCCCCTAAAAATTCAATATGACCCCTGTGCAATGGGTCAAATCCCCCCGATACAGCAACAATCTTACTCATTTTTATTTTCCTCCTGCAATTTCTTGAGAATTTCAGAACTTGCTCTTATCTTATCTCCTAATCCATCTATAATCTCAATGCCTAATTTTCTGCAAATTGGTGTTTCTGGGATTTCATGTATCTTCCTGTCCCCACCTTTTGCAAATATATCCGGCTTTAATAATTCAATGGATTTACATACGCTTTCATCATTATCAATACTTAAAAAAACATCATCAACATATCTTAATGCCTTTATGATCTTCATCCTGTCTTCCTGAATCATAAAAACAAACCCCTTCTTTAGTTTTGTCTGGATATCATTGTTTATTATTACAATCAATTTATCACCCAATTGCCTGGCTTTTTCCAGATATTCAAGATGTCCTACATGCAATGGATCAAAATATCCTGATGCAGCAACTACTTTAGTCATTTTTTACTTCCTAACATAAATGTTATTTCCTTGTTCTTTATTTTTTCAAATGTGTTTTTGTTTAATGTGATTGTGAAAGTCTCATTGCTTATGCTGAAATCAAGGGCAATGTCATTTTCCTCTAATATCTCCCTGTATTTTTCATTATTTTCATCATACCATTCTTTTGGATTATTCCTCACTTGAACTAATTGCGCTTTCATTTTTTCCTCCTTTTCCAACTTTTACTTTTGAAGTTCTTATCACCTTGTCATGAAGCGTGTAACCTTTCTGGAATTCTCCAAGAATTCTGTTTTCCTCGCCTTCTTCTATTGCTATTGCTTCATGCTTGTCAAAATCAAAATAATCTTCTTTTATTTCCCTAACCCCTTCTTTTTCCAATGTTGACTTTAACTGCTTAAATATTAATTCTATCCCTTTAGAAAATTCTTCTTTGTTTTCCTTATTGCTTAAAGCTCTTTCAAAATTGTCTATTATTCCCAATAATTTCAGTATCAAATCCTGCTTTGCATATTTTATAAATTCTAATTTTTCCTGCTCTATTTTTTTCTGGTAATTCTGAAATTCTGCCTGCAATCTTTGCAGATGATCAAGATATTCTTCCTTGAGTTTTGTTTCTTCTTCTAATAATTTCTTTATATTCTCTCTAGATTTTTTGATTTCTTTCTCTTGTTTTTGAGTGTTTTCTTCCATAAATGTTTATGTAAAATCAACTTATTTATAAATCTTTTGGTTATTTTAGGGTTCTGTTCATTTTTCGTTGTTTTCCATAATCTTTTTAAATTAACTCAAAAATCAAACCGTTCAATATTCGTTGGCAGTGGCTATGTCCGTAAATTCATTTTTCATCTTTTCTCCTTTCAGTTAAATTATACCATAATGTAGGACTTTCTCAGTGCTTTGTACTAAAAATAGCCCCCTTGTATTTTTTCTATACCTCTTGCACTTTTTATAGCTGAAACTTATTTTTATTTGAAAATATCCTTTTTTGCTTCTGGAACTGTAACTACAACTACCACTTGTTCAATGAAATCTATATCTTCCTTTGGATACCCTTGTAATAATTTCTTTTCTACAAATAAATTTATAATTTTTTCATCATCTCCAATAAATAGCTTAAGAGCATCTAATACAGTCTTAGCAAAATTATCTGAATCATTACCAGAATTATATCTTTTATCTCCTAAATAAATTATTAAATAAACAAATTTCTCTTTATTAATAAATTTAGCCAAATCTTCAACTTCATGTTCTTTTTCTAAATATTCTTTTAAGTAAGAGATATATTTTCTTCTTGCACCTTTAGATGTCTTAGGATTTGCAGGTAAATTTTTCATCCAGAGGTCATATTTTGCAATTCTTTCACCTTTTTCGTTAATATTTGTCAAATTTAATGCAATATTATTCATATCAGTAATAATCTCTTTAACCAATAATCCATCTCTTTTTCTATCAAATACTTCTCTATGCCATGGATTTGAATCTTCTTCCTCCTTTATGGATACAATTTTATTTTTAATATTTCCCTTGTCATCTTTCTCTTGAATCATATCAATAGTATACGAAGGTATTTTCTTTTTGTTTTCCATTTTATAAAAATTCTAAGTTATTAAAGTAATTAAAGTTTACTAAATTTATAAATAGTGATATCACTTTTACCATTTTTGATAACAAAGATTTATTAACAAGGGATTCCATTTTAATTATAGCAACCGATTATAGAAATCGTGTATTGTAATTAAAATGGAAGAATCAATTAGAAAAAAGTATGAGAATAGTATAATGGTATGGTCTACATTTCTTGGACTTCCCTTAGGGATAAGTTTAGCTATAATGTTAGGTTTTAAAGTTCCAATGTCAATCTCATTACCAGCATCAATTATAATATCAATATTTACAGGATTAATTTTTTATATTATCTTATTAAAAGGAGAAATAAAAGATTTAAAAAAGATAAAAATCAATAAAAAATATGGCAAAAAAAAGTAAATTTAAAAAATTTATAAAAAATAATTGGTTTTATATAGTTTTAATAATCATAATAATAATAATGGTAATCAATTTAATCAAATCTTTAGTTTAAAATGGCAAAAACAAAAGAAAGTTCATTTATAACTGTTGTAATTATTATTGTAATAGTCTATTTAATTGGTAAATTATTAGGTTGGTGGTAATCAATTTTTTTTATCCAGCAACCTTCTCACAGCATCAGAAACAACTTCGGCTCTTGACCTATAGCCTCTCTTGGCTTTCTTTATGTATTCATCAATCTCTTTAGCCAAGTCTTCATGAATAGAAATATTCACATATTTAGCCCTCATTTTTCCCTCCACTACAGGTAAGCGAAATCTTTTTATATGGGATTTCACTTACAGGTAAATGATAATTATGAAGAAGATTTTGATTACAATCTTTATTTTAGGAATTCTTTTGATTTCTGGTTGTAGTTCTAAAAAGAATTGTACTAATGAATGTGTACAAAAAGAAAATGAATGTACCCAAAAAGAGCAAGTATGCGTAGATAAAAATTGGTTAGGAAACTGTGTACAATTTGAAGAGAGATGTAAACAATATCAAGAAAAATGTATTAGATATGAAGAAATCTGTAATTAAATCAAATATTGGGAAGAAATTTATTGGGAGGTAAAAACTATGAAAAAAGGAGTCTCTACATTTGGTTGGATTGTCATTGTATTAATAATTGTTATAGCTATAATAGTTGTTGTAAATATGATTTTAGGAGCCCAAACTCATCCTTTTTGGGAAGTTAGATGAAAAAAGATAACAAAGAATACAAGGAAAAGCATCATAAAGAATTAAAAGAAGTTAAAAGTAAAATCAAAGATTTAAAAAAAGAGATTAAAAAGGACAAACAACATAAAAAATCTAATAAAATAGGAATTATTATAGGAATTATAATTGTATTATTTGTTATTGTTTATTTATTTTTTAGTGGAAATTCTTCATCTTATAATTTTGATAAGACAAGTAAATCTTATTCTACAGATGATAATAGTGATACTAATCAAAATACCAAAAGATGTAAAGAGGTTCAGGTTCCTTATGAATCACAAGAAGAATATATGAAAACAGAATATTATTATGAAACTGTTCCTTATACAGACCAAGAATGTGAAAATAAAGACATTGCTTATTCAATAAATAATTTTGCTTATGATTATAATAGATGTAATCAGGATAGAGAAGTTTGTAATGATTATTTTCTTGGAATCTGTGTTGATTCAACCACTTTTTGTATTGATAAATCAGTATCTTGTAATTTAGATTTAAGAAATTTGGATAATGAAAAAGGAGGAAATTGGGTAATAAGATTTAATTTCTATAAATCAGGAACAAATAATGTTAATAAATATGCTGATGTTTCTGAATATTTGTATGCACAATCAACTGAAAATATTGTAGGTACTGTGAGAATTACAAGTGATGGTGAAGAGGGGGATGCCAATAAGCAATACTCTTGTAATTATAATGTAAATTCCATACCAACTAAGCAGGTATGTAGAGATGTAATCAAATATAAAGATGTTCAAAGGTCAAGACAAGTTACTGCTTATAAACCTGTAACAAAATATAAAACTGAAACCAAATGTGATTAATCTCTTTCCAAAAATGTTTATTCTAAAGTTTGATAATCTTTATAAATAAAGAAAACCATTACATTCTAAGTCGAAAAACGATTAAGAAATCGTTACTTTCGTAGAAGTAATGGTTTCAAAAAATAAGGAGGTTAATAACAAAGATTACGGAAATATTCATTGGTTAAACATTTTGGTGCTATTTGTGGTGTGTGAAATTACCACTAAAAAAATCACACAAAAACTGAGATAAAATACAATTAAATCTGACGTTTCAATTCTGTCTGTGGTAAAACAAGCTTGTTAGTTTTTCAATTTAGGGTTAGTTAATATTATTTCTGTAGTCTGTTAATTAGAGCTATGAAAAAATCATATTTACGTCTGATGAGGACGGTAAAAAAAGAGGGAGACAGCACACTCGCGATAAATAAGTCTGACCTCCCTCAATTAAATTTCTTAAAAATTAATTCAATATTCACAAGTTTGTATTCTCTTTTATTTTTTAGTTCTTTAACTTCCAACCAACCATATGTTTTCATATCAAAAAAAGCCTTTGATAACAATTTAGGATTCTTTTCCTTTAAGATATTTAATGCCTCCTCAAATGTAAATAAAAAATATTTCTTTTCTTTCCATAATAAGGCATATCTTCTAAACAACCAATCAGGAAGGGTTTTCAATCATATCACCTTTAAGATTACTAAATCAGTAATCTTTATATATCTTTCGTATTACCCATTTAGTAATATAAATTTAGGAGAAATAAGATGAAGGAAATAGCATTTGATTTGGAAACAACAGGATTAGACCCATTCAAGGACAGAATCACAGCTATAGGCATGGTATCTGGAGATGAAAATGTAGTCATAACAGACAAGGATGAAAAGAACATTTTGGAGTTCTTCTGGAATTATCTCAATGAATGTAAAAACTTCAAGTTAATCGGGTTCAATAACGCTGATTTTGACAATGTTTTCCTTAACATAAGGTCTTTAAAACATAATGTAAAAATGATTAATTTGAAGTATAAAACCATAGATTTAAGGTTAATAGCATTTAATGGTTGGAGATACAAGAAAGGCAAATTAGAGCAATTCTCTGAATTAATTGGATATACTCCAAAATATAATGGATGGTCTGGAAAGCAGATTCCTTTATTATGGAAGCATAATGATTTGGATGATTTAAGAAATTATGTTCTGCAAGATGCCTTAATGACTTGGTTTCTTTACCAGAGGTTAAAAGATGTCTGTTTGCTGTAAGTTCTGCAAGTCTGAATCCATCATAAAGTATGGAAAAGAGAAGGATAAACAAAAATACTTCTGTAAATCTTGTAAAAAGAGCTTTACTAATCCAGATAATCTAAAAGGAATGTGGTATGATAAAAAGATAATTAATAGGGTTTTAGACTTATTCTATCAGGGTTTAAGCTTGAGGTTAATCAGACAGCATTTAACTGATTACTTCAGCTTAACCCCTGCTGTATCAACAATTTATAACTGGATTGTAATTTTTAGCAAAAAAGCAAAAGAAACTGTGGATAAATTCAAAGTTAATCTATCTAAACTTTGGCATGTGGATGAAACTGTAATAAAAGTAAAGAACAATAACTGCTATTATTGGGTAATTTTAGATTCTAATTCAAGATTTATGATAAGTTCCAATTTAACCTTAACGAGAACTCTGGATGAAGGCAAGGAGGTATTTGTCAAGAGCAAACAAATAGCTAATGAACCTCCTAAATTTATATTTAGCGATGGATATGGGGGTTATCCAAAATTGATTGATTCTGTATTTGGAAATAAAAAGCAAGATAGACAAATAAAAAAGGAAAATTATACCAAACATATCAAAGTTATTCAAATTAGGGATGAAGGATGCAATAATAACATAATTGAAAGAGCAATGGGTTATATTAAGTCATTCTATAAGATTAGAAGAGGTTTCAAGAGTTTGAGCAAGGCAAATATAATATTTCAGGGATTGCAGGTTTATTATAACTTCTTAAGACCCCATGAAAGTTTGGAGAATAAAACTCCTGCTGAATTTTGTAATGTTGGTTTGGATGTAGGGGAGAGATGGCTTAGTTTGATTAATTAAGACTTAAATATTTTTGTAAGGTCTATTTTTTTTATTTTAGAAATTCCAAACCCAAATATCTTTGCCCAAATATTATGTTTCATTTTATATGCTCTATAATTTGAATATGAAATCTCTAATGAAATAAATAATTCAAAAAAAGCTTCATAAAGAAGATTTAAATCCTTTATTTTTTTGTTATATCTTTCCCATGTATAAAGAAGAGTTAAATAATTATTAGCAGTTCTGTTTATTTGTGTAACATCAAAAGATTGCTCTTTAATTATTTTAGCCTGTTCTTTAATGAAATTAAATAATCTTTTTTCATCAAACTTCAATTTTTTATTTTCCATTTTGTATTTTCCATTTTGTATATCTTATCAATCTATTAAAATTATAATCTTTTAAATGTTATTGTGTAACTGAAATAAAAACTAAAAAATAACAAACTATCATTATTATATTTGCTACCAAGAAAAACCAATAGCAATAATTATAATGCGTTCCTTTATTATTACCTTCTGACAAAACCTTAAAACTTAACAGTATGGAAATTAAAAAAATAATTCCATTAATTAATATTATCCCAGATAAATATTTTCCCAACCCTACAAGAACTTTATTATTAGCAATAAGACTTATTATACCTATAGAAAAAGGTAATAAAATAGCAGATATATTTGCTATTAATTTAGATTTCTCATCATAAGGGTTATCATTCATTAATACACACCTCTTTTATAAGTATGTGTCTTCCACTATCTGTAACTTTCATTATGACATCATAACATTTATTTTTGACAAAAGTTCCATTTTCTAAATAAAATTTAAATTCATTTCCTCCAACTGAATCTATTTGATAAATTCTTTTATGAGTATCTCTTTCATTAATTTCAAAACTTAAGTCCCCTTTATTATAGGAATTAAACCATTTACTAATCTTTGGTATTTCTATTGAACTAATACTTATATCCATACTTGCTCCGATAACCAAAACATTAACTGAATCTACTTGAATATTTTGGAATCCCAAAATTGAAAAAATTACAATACTAATGAGAATCAATGCTCCAAAACTAATTCCAAAAATTTGAATTTGGCTTTTTCTCACATCATCACCTTCTTTTTTATAATTATTTAATTGTTTAGAATTATTTAAATCTTTCATTTTTGAGCCTCCTCTCATTAGGAAGGTTTTTTAAATTTTTACTGAATTATAAAATTATGACTGAATTTTTAATTACATTAATATCTTCGATTATTGGAGCAGGAATTGGTGCATTCTTAGGTTATTTTGGAGGTAAAGAAATAAGTAAAGATGAATATAAAAAACAAAGATTAAGATATTCTAAGAATAAACTAAATGAATCTCTAACATTATTAGATGCTTTAAAAGTTGAGATTTCTCATAATCAAGATTTGCTTCAACAAGTTGATGAGGGTGTAAAAAAAGGAGTTATATTCTTTCATATGGACACTAATGTGTGGGATGCTTCAAAAGATTCCAGATGGAATTTGATTAAAAATAAAAAATTACTTAAAGATTTAAATATATTTTATTATGAACTTCAACATTTACAAAGAAAAATTGATGCTCAATTTAATTCTTATTATACAGCAAGAATTATTTCTTATTATGATGAAAAAGATAAAAGAAATAAATTAATATCTAATGAAATTCTTGAAATAAGAGATACTATTAGATGTTCTCTTATGGAGCATATTCCTCATATCTTAAGAAAAGGAAGTTCACTATCCACTAATATAGTAAACGAATGGGTAGTTTTAAAAAATAAATTAGATAGTTTACAATCTAATTAATTAAAAAGTCCTGCCAACGTCACGTCCGATACAGGTGATTCGGATATCCACTTTGACCTAAAGGTCTAATTTTTTGAGTTCTCCTAATGAGCCTAATTTTTGATAGTTCTGTCTACGATGGTATTACAAATAAGGGATAACATAGATTTTTGAACAAAACCTATTTTAGCTTTGTGTATAAATAAGCTCAATTATGTGCAATTTGTATGTTTGCACATTTTTTAAAAAATAAAAGTAATTATTAAAATATTAAATTTAATCAAGAGTATAAAAAGATAAACCCTTCACTATTTAAAAAAGAACAAGCAGTATTATATCTTACTTGATATAAATTCATAGTCTTTTTTGCCTCTTCCTCAAAACCAAGATATTTGAATATGTTTGCAGCATCCATTAATCTATCAACTAATAACAGACTTTCACTCAATCTTACTGCTGCATTTTTAAGTATTTGTTTTATTGTTTCCTGATCTTTTTCCAATTTAAGTACATCAGCACCAAATTTGTCATAAATCTCTTGATGAATTCTCACTTTAAGACCTTCAAAGTCTCCTCTTCTAACATAAGACAGGCTTTTGGCAACAATGCTCATCCCATATTCAATTACTGACAGATTTTTCATGTAAATATAAGTATATAATTCCTTATAAGATTTACTATTTCAAAAAAGTTACATATCTCTTCAATTAAATAAGAATTTATTTAAATTATTGAATTCTATTTGAAGCAAAATAAGCATAGTAGAATAATCTAATTCTGTCTTCATTCGTCGGGTTAATATAATCTCCTTGACCTATTATACCATAAAAATAATTGCGATCATTCAAGAAATCATTTACTATATCTTCAATTTTTTTAACTGTTTCAGAATCCAACTCTAAATTTTTTAATTCGATTATTAAATTAATTATTTTTGGATCTCTCGTTTTTTGAACTAATTCCGACTTTAAATTCATAAAAATAGATATTTGTAATATTTTATAAACCTTGCCATTATAAAATGATAACATACAATTAATAAAAATTAAAATCAGATAAAAACATATGATAGAAGAATTTTCAATAACAATAAAAAAATTAAAGAAACCCAAATCTTCTGACTTAAATCAGGATATTCAAATAATTTCTCAGTCTTTTGGTTTATTCAGCAAGAGAGACAAGGAAAAATCATGCTTCAGGGTTTTTGTTGAAATACTAAAAAATAAGCAAGGATTAAGTGCTGAGGATATAACATTAAACACGCATTTAACGAGAGCTACTGTAATACATCATCTCAATTTTTTAGTAAAAGCTGGATTAATAATCAAGAAAGGGCATAAATATTATTTAAGAGGTGATAGCTTGGAAGGATTGATAGTAGAAATAAATAAAGATATGAACAAAAATTTTGAAGAATTAAATCAGATAGCAAAAAGAATTGATAATGAATTAACTTTAAAGTGAAGGCAACACTTTTTTAAAAGAAAAAACAATTCTCTTTGTAATGGTCCAGCAACCTTTTATACAATTTTTCAACATCACGAAAATATTCGGTGATAATGTAGTTCTGGATAACTTGAATCTGGATATTCCTTTTGGGGACATATTTGGAATAATAGGAAAATCAGGCTCTGGAAAAACCACTTTATTGTCAGTATTAATTGGTTTCATAAAGCCTGAAAAAGGAAAGATATTCTACCAGGGACAGGATATTACAGAAATGCCAAATTCTGTAAAGCAGCAGATTGGGTTTACTGCCCAGGAAGGAAGCTTTTACCCGAGATTAAGCGTAAGGGAAAATCTGGAATATTTTGGAACATTGTACAATTTGTCTTCCACTGAACTAAACAGTAAAATTCCGCAGATATTAAAACTAGTTGAGCTTGAGAAAGAGGAAAATAAAATAGCTGCTGAACTGTCATCAGGAATGCATAAAAGGCTTGATGTAGCATGTGCAATACTCCATGATCCAAAGCTGTTAATCTTAGATGAGCCCACAGAAGATCTGGATCCTATGCTGAGAAAGGAAATTCTGAATTTACTAAAGAAGATAAACAAGGAAAAGAATGTAACAATAATCATGACCTCGCATTTGCTTGAAGAAATAGAGCATATATGCACAAGACTGGCAATCCTTCATGACAAAAGCATATTGATTTCAGGAACATTGAATGAGTTAAAGGACAATTACTCAAAGAACCAGGAGATAATTCTTGAGACATATTCAGGAAAATATCCAGGATTAATAAAGGCATTAAAAGAAAAAAAAGAGGTAAAGAAAGTCATAGAATCTGAAGGAAGGTTGCTTGTTTATTCCCCTGAAGCTGAATCTGTATTGAGATTCATAATGCAGGAGCTGCAGTCAGGAAATGAAAAACTTTTAGATGTGGATCTGAACAAGCCATCATTATCAGAGGTGTTTGAGAGCTTAACAAAAGAAAATGTACAAGTTAATAGAGATAATAAAAAAAAATCTTAGATTGCTATTAAGATCTAAGAGCTCTGCATTGATTGTATTACTTGGGCCTTTATTTTTAATTCTGCTTATATCAATGGCATTCAACACATCATCACTGTACGATATAAAAATAGGAGCTTATTCTGGAGCTTATTCAGAACTGTCAAATTCAATCATAGACAAACTAGACAAGGATGAATTCAATATAATAAAAGTGAATTCAAAGGGGGAATGCATCAATTCAATAAAATCAAATGACCTGCATGTATGCGCTGTATTTCCAGACAATTTAAATGTGAATTCCGAGCAGAGCATAGAATTTTATGTTGATGAATCAAGAATGAATCTTGTGTATATAATAATCAATTCAATCTCATCAAGAGTTTCCCTGAAATCGCAGGAGCTAAGCACTGCCATGACCTCAACACTGCTGAATTCTATAAGCAATGCAGATGCAAAGATAAATGAGATGTACGGGAAAGTTGCAATGCTGACCATTGACTTAAAGGACATTAAATCAAATGTTGATGTTGCAAGAACCAATGCAGGCAATTTAAATGAGACAACAAATATAACTGCTCTGAGTGATAAAGCAGATGAATTGAATATGACTGGGGAGGCAGGAGAATTAATAGGCAGCTACAGGAGCTTGACTAACTCATTACTGTCAAAATTAAAGGATGCAAGAGATGCTGTCCTTGGGTTAAGCGGTTCTTCATTGAAATTAGAAGCGCAAATAACAAATGCAGAGGAAATAAGCGATACATTCTCAGAAATAAACAATGAATTCAATTCTATAGAAATAAAGGAAGTTTCAAAGATTGTCTCGCCGATATCAACTGAAATAAAGCCGATAACATCTGAATCAACGCACTTTGAATATACATTCCCATCATTATTGGTAATAGTATTATTATTCTCTGGATTATTGGTTGCATCAACAACAATAATCGAGGAAAAATCATCAAAGGCATTCTTCAGAAATTTCATAACACCCACTCCAGGGAGCTTGTTTGTATTTGGAAATTACCTGTCTAATCTGTTCATAGTGCTATTCCAGATATTTGTTATATTTGTAGCATTGTTCTTTTTCTCAAGTTCAGAGATTCCTCCGGAAATACTGACTAATCTTGTTTTAATCATATTACTGACTGCATCTGTATTCATATTGCTTGGAATGCTCATTGGATACTTGTTCAAGTCAGGAGAAACTGCAAACCTTGCTGTAATTTCACTTGCATGCATTCTGCTGTTTTTCTCAAACACGATATTGCCTCTTGAGACATTGCCTCTTGCTATAAGAACAATAGCAGGATATAACCCATTCATACTTGGAGTTGATGCATTAAAAGAAATACTGTTGTTCAAGGCTCCATTGGCTGGAATATCAATGCAGTTTTATACCCTGCTGGCATATCTAGCTGTGTTGATAGTGCTTGTCTATGTTGTAAGATTCTTCCTGAAGAGGAGATATATAGAGTAACCTATTTAAATTCTATTTACATATTAATTACATGGAAATATACACAAAAGAAAAATTGTATTCCAACAAGAGAATAATTTTAAACAGAATAAAGAAAGGAGCTGTTTTTATACATCCAACTGACACAATATACGGGATTGGGTGCGATGCAACTAATTTCAAGTCTGTCAAGAAGATATATGATATAAAAGAAAGGAAGGATATGCCATTCTCAGTAATAGCCCCATCAAAAGAATGGATAATTAAGAATTGCGAGGTTGAAGATTCTTTGATTAAGGCATGGTTTAACAAACTTCCAGGAGCTTATACATTAATATTAAGATTGAAGAACAAGAAATGCATAGCTGAAAATGTAAATCTCGGGAGAACAACCCTCGGAGTTAGAATGCCTGATAATTGGTTCTCTGAAATTGTGAAAGAACTGGGATTTCCAATTGTGACTACATCTGTAAACAAGTCAGGCAAAGAGTTCATGACATGCCTTGAATATCTGGATCCTGACATAAAAAAAGAAATTGATTTCATAATATATGAAGGCAAGAAGGAGAACAGGCCATCAAACCTCATAAATCTGAGCCAGGGCAGTTTGTTAATAGAAGAAAGATAATTCACTGTATCAGCACCTTAATGTAAGAATAAAGAACGACTATCAGATTAACCATCTTCATATTAAAATCATATGCTGCCTGAACTCCTCTTTTTATTCCTGATATATCTGATGTTATATTCTCAACAGGCTCGAACTCTTCATTTTTTATTCTATTCTTTATTTCATCAAAGCTCAGCTTGTCAAGATGCTCCTTGACTGTAACATGGAAGAAAAAGCCATTAGCCATTGATTCATCCAAGTCCTTGATTCTTGCAATCTTGCCCTCATTTATCACATCAGAAGCATAAAAGGCAAATTCATTGTTCCTTAATATCTTCTGGAAGATTGCATTAATCCTATTGTTCAGATCTGTCCTTTCATCCATTGTCTTAATCGAGGCTATGCTGTTAAATATTGAAGTTACCTCTTTTATTAGTTCAATCCTTAATGACTTGATCTCTTCAAGATATTGAATGTTATCTAGCAAGGGCTGGTTAACCTCTTCAAGCATGGAAACTGTCCTATAGAGATTTATAGCTTCATATGTGGGGTTGTTTTGATTGATTAGTTCTCTTATCTTTTCTATGACAGGCTCTATTAATTTTGATGAATTAACAATTGAGTTTATGTCATCATGGTTTGGGAATAATTCACTCAAGTTTTTGAAGTCATCTTCTGAGAATACTTTCTTTATTATTCCCTTAATTTCCCTGATTATTGGAACGCTTTCTATGTCAGCTGTTTTTGGCGCCAAATCCTTTAAGCTGTGTATATATAACATTCAACCCCCCAATTGATATTAACCAACTGTTTTAAAAGTGCTTGCCAAATCAATTACATATTTTCCTTCCTCTAGTTTATACACCAGTGGCTTTCCCTTGAATATATCTATCAATGAGATTTCATACTGCCCTGGCTTTAGCACCCTTATATTCTCAAGATCAAGAATTACTGATTTATCCTCAAGGATATCACCTATCATGTCCTTCACGTCATGCTCTATCTGCTCCCTTTCAGGTATAGTGAGATTGACAGTCATGGTTTTTATCTTTTCAAGCTTTTCACTGCTCACAAAAAAGAAGAACCTTGATCCGCATGAGCATCCTTTCAGGATTTCCTCAGCTCCATCTTCATACATGCTTCCGCATCTAACGCATTGGTGTGGCATAACTTAAAGATGTTAGAATATTATAAAAAGGTTACTGAACTTAAAGCGATAAGATTATATTCAAAAAGATGTATTGGTTTTAATTATAATTGTGATATTAGAAAAGGTGTTATTAAGATGATATATCAAACATTATTGTTAATAATTATAATTTTGAATTTGGCATGAATAAGCATACTTGCATTCAAAGGAAAAAAGAATCTATTATTAATATTTGCTGTGATTGAATCTGTTCTAAGTATTTTATTTGCTGTGAGTTTATAATTATCCTTTTGTAAACAACTCTATCTTGTTAGGATCCTTCTTGATTTCCTTGACTATTGAAGCAGGACCTACAATTGTAAAGCCAAACTTATCTCCAAGCAAAACTCTTGCTATGTTCTTTTTCATGACTTCAAACAATGCCCTTTCTTCTCTTGCTTCTATCGTTGCTATCTCTATGCCCTTGAACTTCTTGTCAATCTGCTCCATTGTCCTTTGAATAAGCATGGCTTGCTCTTCGCTTTTTAACTTTCCCTCCAATAAAACTATTTTATTTTCCTTGACAATCTTAAGTATTTTCTTGATTTTTTCAAAACTATTTAGGTTATTCAATTCATTATGGGGTACAAACTGCAATGTCAATCCTCTTTTCATCTTACCAAGTTGAATAATTCTCCATAAAATTCATCAAATCCTTTTCCTGTCAGGGCTGATACTCCTATCACTTTATACTGGGGGAATGTTGATTCTATTGATTTAATCCTGCTTTTTCTCAAATCAATTTTATTTGCAACTATCAAGACCGGAATTTTTCTTGCTGCTAAATTACCTATTATAGTAATATTAACCTGATTGTATGGGTTTTCAGTTGAATCAAGAACAACAAGAACACAGTCTACATTCTCAAGCCATTTTATTGCTTCTATAACACCTTGAGTTGCTTCCTTTGCCCTGTCTTTTGATTCTTTTGCACTTAATCCATGCTTAAGAAAATCTGTATAATCTATCTTTGTTGCTATTCCAGGAGTGTCTATCAAGTTAAAATCCAACTGCTTCTTGCCTTTCTTTATTGTCACTTTTTCCTTAACCTGGATCTCTCTTGTCTCATGAGGAATTTTGCTTACTGTTCCTAATTCCTCGCCTGTAAAATCTTTTGATATTCTGTTTGCTAAACTTGTTTTTCCTGAATTTACTGGGCCATAAAAACCAAGCTTTACTAATTTTCTGCGCCTGAATAACCTGAAGAAGATGTCAAAAAGACTCCTGAATGCCATAATAATTTAAGAAATTTTGATGTTTTTAATGTTTTCTATATCTCGAAATAACTTCTGGATTGGCTTCTACCATTTTTGTTATTTCTTCTACACAAGATGCTATCTCTTTTACTTCATTAATAGGTACTTGTCTTATAATATTTGCTAATTGTTCAAGATTATTTCTTTTTTTAAATCTGGTATAAACTAACATTCCCAAAGTCACACTTAATAATCCCCATTGTACAGCTGAAGAATAAAATCCATTAGAAAAATTATAAGTAGCAAATCCTAAAGGAAGTCCGGAAAAAACTACCCCTCCTGCATTAATTGCTGTATTCGTAATATCATACATTCTATGACTTAAATTTTTCATAAGGTAATTAAAATGATAAGATTTATTAATTTAACCTTTTAATTTCTATGGTTTAAAAGTTTAATCATTATCATCATCAAAAGGGATAGTAACGGACAACTCGTATTCAATATCTCTTACATATCCTCTTTGCATCCTGCCAACAAAGGTACCCTCCGGTTCTAAATAATCTTCCTCCCTTTTTACTCTTAAAAAACATCTATCAACACTAAATCTTTCACCGTAGATTCTCCGATAAAGATTATGTAAATATCTAAAGGTATTAACCTTCTTTCTATATTGTGGGAGGGGAGAGGTTCCCTCAGCTCTATCTACTTCTGGTCCTTCTTCGTCTAAAACAAGATAAACAATCTTTTGTTGAGGTTCAACAGGTTTTCTTTTTCTAGATAACCCTAATAACATACTTTCAAAATTTCTCCTGAAATCTATGTCTCCTCGTACATCTCTAATTGAACCATGTTTGACCATATTAAAACTTTTTTCACTTTTTTCCATAGGATTATTTATAATGCAAAAATATAAAAAACTAACCTTTCATGACACATAAAGGCTTTAATCTTACAACCAAATTTCCAATGCCTAGTTCATGACTCACTCTCACAACTTCATTGACATCTTTATACACGCCTGGAGCTTCTTCTGCTATTGACTTCCAGCCACCTGCTTTAATCTCTATGTCCTGAGATTCTAATTCTTTTTTTATTTGTTCTCCCCTGAATTGCTTTAATGCACCATGCCTTGACATTACCCTGCCTGCACCATGAGCTGTACTAGCAAATGAAACCTGCTCTGCTTTTTCTGTTCCTATCAAAATATAAGAATATGTTCCCATTGAACCAGGAATCAATACCGGCTGACCATATTTCCTGTAGACTTCTGGGATTTCTTTTCTTCCTGCTCCAAATGAACGAGTGGCACCTTTACGATGGATTACATATTTTTCTTTCTTGCCATCAATAATATGCTCTTCAACTTTTGCTATATTATGAGCAACATCATAAATTAATTTCAATTCTGAATCAGGAAAGAATTGCTTAAATGTCTCCCTAATCCAATATGAAATCATCTGCCTGTTGCAGAAAGCATAATTAACTGCACAGCACATTGCCTTGTAATATTTCTGGCCTAGTTCTGAGCTGAATGGAGCACATATCAATTCTCTATCAGGAAGATTTTCAAAACCAATCTTTTCCTCCATCATCTTGATGTAATCAGAGGCAATCTGATGCCCAAATCCTCTTGAGCCTGTGTGTATCATAATTAAAATATTATCTCTATCTATTCCAAAAACTTTTGCTATTTTTTCATCATAAATCTCATCAACCTTCTGAACTTCAAGAAAATGATTTCCTGCTCCTAAACTTCCTAGCTGGGGCATTCCCCTCTCAATTGCCCTTGATGTAACTTCATGAAAATCAGCATCCTTCATCCTTCCTTCTTCCTCTGTTCTTTCTTTATCTTCCTGAGTTGCATAGCCATTTTTGATGCACCAGTCAACCCCTGTCTCGCAGACTTCTTTCAGAATATTCTTATCTAATCTTATCTTTGCCTTTCCACCAACACCTGATGGAATGTTTTTGTATAATGCATTAAGAATTTCTGTCCTTTTTTTCAGAAAATCATCTATCTTGATGTTGCTCTGAAGAACTCTAACCCCACAATTGATGTCGTCTTAGGGAATTTTTATTCTATCCTACGCCACCAGGTGAGACTATACCTTCTTTCAAATCAAATGCTGCAACTCCACCAATAGGGAAACCATCTCAGTGATAATAAGTTAGTACTTAATCATCAATCCTGAATGGGTGTCTGGCATAGACAAAGCCCATTTTTTGATTCCCTTTAAACATGCAACATTATGCAATTGTTCTATTGCATTTTCCTCAACTTGTTTCAACATCACTTCCGAGATAAATACTCTTGCAGGCACTAACATTTTATCCTGCTTTGGAAGCTCGTATATATTCTCTTTAACTTTTTTCAGTTTATCTTTCATATAATACCTCCTTCAGAATTTTACTATACCTTTTACTTAATAAATTATTATTTAAAACTTTCCTCACCTCTTCTTTTCTTTGAATTTCTAAAGAATAATAAACTGTACCCAAACCATTGCGATGTTGATATACCTTAGAGTAAATATTATATTTGTTTAAATTTTTCTTTACAGCAATTTTTCATAAGTTGACATTATATTCCTGATATATTCCCTAGTCTCTCTGAGTGGAATTGAGTTTATATTACCTTTCCATCCTCTGGAAATCCACCTATCCACTCTTTTATAACCAGCATTGTATGCAGCAAAGGCATATGTTAAATTTCCTTCATACCTATTGATTAAAAAGTTCAGGTAATCATAAGATCCCACTATGTTCTGAGTTGGATTAAAAGAGTTTGTTACTCCCACTTCTTTAGCAGTTCCATCCATAAGCTGACCTAATCCCTTTGCTCCCTTTGGTGAAACAGCCCTCGGATTCCATTGCTGGTTTTCTGCATTGAGAACTGCAGCAAGATGATACGGAGTGATTATACTATCACCTTCACAAATATCCATTATTGTTGTTATGTAAGGATTTGATTTAGGAATTATATGAGTTATCCTGCTTATTGCACTTATTCTTCTGCTTCTTCTTTTTTCAGATTCAATAATTCTTTCTTCTAATTTATTAGCATGATTTATCATTTCATATTTGAACATTGGATTAATATGATTGCCAAAGTCAGAGTGACTATCTAGCTTAGACGGAGTGAATCCCATGTATAACGCAACTGAAGCATAAACCAAAACTTTTCTTATCATGTTAATAGTTATTCAACAGAATAATTTCATTCTCCTTTTTTTGTGCTGTAGAGAAATAATTATTTATAAATATTTATATTTAAAATTATATATCTAAGACAACCTGTATGAGAAATGGCTTTTCCTTGATGAACATGTCATTATACGTGACTGCCTTGACATCAAGGCCTAACTTGTAATTTTTCAGATTATCGCCTGTCAATACTGCTGTCAATTCATTGCCTTTAATCTTTATTTTTTTAACTTTAGATAAAAGAAAATTTTTTGTATTCAGCAAGAACAAAATCTCCTCAAGGAACCGGTATAACAATGATTTTTTGTCAATACCTTTAACTTTTATTCTTTTTGTTATCCTCTCTCTTACTTTTTTCTCGCAAATAATATTTATCATAGCATATGCTGAATTAGAGAAAGCTTCTTCCAGAGACTTGCCGAAAGCCTGAAATTTTATGTCTGCTGTATGCTCCAAGTATTTGTATTTCATGATATTCCAATGATTCAAGGATATAAAAAATTATTGAAATTTACATCAGCAATATTTATAAATTCTGTTTTATTATATATTATACAGCCTATACTTTTTTTGACTTTATTGAAAATGAAAGATAAAAAGACCAGAAAAAAGATTCTGAAGCATTCAACTAGAATGTATTACCTATTTTTAAATATATTAACAGGCTCTGACTTATTACAGAGAAGGCTGCCAATAATGGTTCTAGAAAGCATGAATCATGGGCCAATTGTATGGATTACTGCATGCATTCATGGCGATGAAATAGGAAGCACTGTTGTTGTGCAGGAAATTTTCAAGAGAATAAAGAAAAAAGGCCTGCTAAAAGGAACATTATATGCATTTCCATTGATGAATCCATCCGGATTTGAAACATCCTCAAGGAATATAGCAATGAGCAAGGAAGACCTGAACAGGGCTTTTCCAGGAGACAAAAATGGTTCTTTGGCAGAGAGAATAGCCAAAAAGATATTTGACACAATCATGAAGACAAAGCCATCATTAGTTCTTGATCTGCATAATGACTGGAGAAAATCCATACCTTATGTCCTGATTGATCCGATACCAAAATCAACAAGCAAGAAAGTTTATGAAGATACTAAAATGCTATCCAAGAAAATAGGATTTCCTGTAATTCTTGACACTGATAATGCTGAGAAGACAATTACTTACAATATTTTAAAGAAGAACATACCTGCTCTGGTTTTGGAGCTTGGAGAATCATATGTTGTAAATGAGAGGGATGTTGAAAACGGGGTAAAGGCAGTGTGGAACATATTAAGTCATTTAAAGATGGTTGACAATGTGGACATGAATATCAGATATGACATCCCTGAGAAAGTAAAAGGAAAAATCATGAGATATTCACAAAGGCCATTCAGCCATGCAAGCGGAATTATAAGATTTTTAGTAAGACCAAATGACATTGTAAAGAAAGGGGAACCGATAGCTAAAATCTACAATGCATTTGGAAAATTATTGGAAGTCTTAAATGCGGAGAATGACTGCATTGTATTGGGATATTCTGACTACTCTGTTGCCTTTCCGGGTGCAGCAGTGATGGCTTTTGGGATTTTAAAAGAAAATTAACATATAAAAATTTAAATATACAAAGATTTTGTAGTTTCTATGAATAATGAAGTAAAAAAAGAGATTATTAATCTTTTAAAAAATTCCCTTGAAGCAATAAGCAAGGATGATATAAGAAAATTAAGGGACTTATCCAACAAGGTAATAAATTCCTCGTCTGTGTTTCAGGATGAGGATATGATAACAATGGCTGTAATCACTTACTCTTTGTCTAAGATATTCGAGAGGACTGACTACAGGAAATATTCCGGATGGCACTTATTTTTTGAAACTACAATAAATTCATTGAGGGGATCTTTGTTTGCATTGGAGAACAATCACATAGAAAACTTTGAGAAGGAAATCAAGAATATTATTGATGTTATAGACAAGCTGGATAATAAACTGAAGAATTATATAAAGGATGTAATTCGTGATGCGCAGATTGCAAGAGGCTCTAGGCTTTATGAGCATGGCTTATCCCTAGGAAGAACTGCAGAGCTATTAGGAATAGACAAATGGGATCTGATAGAATATGCTGGAAAAACAGGAATTGCTGAGGTAAGAGAGGGGATGACTGTAAATGTCGAGAAAAGATTAAGATTTGCAAGGGGGCTTTTTCAATGAGCAATCTTATATTTGACACTTCATCAATAATTTCATTAGCAACAAACAATCTGCTTGAAGTGTTAGAGCAGTTAAAGAAAAAATTCAAAGGAGATTTTATAATTTCGAATGCTGTGAAGAAAGAGATTTTAGACAACCCCCTGATGTCAAAGAAATATAAGTTGGAAGCAATAATGATTTCCAACCTGATTCAGAACAACATATTCAGGATTTATTCAAATGTGAATATAGAATCAAAAACAATAAGGCTATTGGAGATATGCAACAACATATTCTCTGCCTATGGAAATCCCATTCACATTCTTGACAAGGCTGAAGTTGAATCACTTGTATTGGCACAAATGATGCAAGGAACCTATATTGTTGATGAGAGAAATATCAGGGTGCTAGTTGAGGATTACAAAAAATTAGCTCAATTGCTTGAGAGAAAATTAGATACAAAGATAATAATCAACAATCAAAATGTAAAATTATTCAAGGCAGAAATAAGCAACATAAATATCATAAGAAGCACTGAATTAATGACAGTTGCTTTTGAGCTGGGGCTGTTTAAGGAATACGAGAATAAATACACAAACAAAAAAGAGATTCTTGACGGGATTTTGTGGGGCTTGAGATTAAGGGGATGCGCCATATCAAACGAAGAGATTGATGAACTGATAAAAATAGAAAGAGTTAAATAATAAAATTCTCAATTTAATTTTGAGGGGATATAGCTCAACCTGGTAGAGTAATCGGCTCCAGTTAAAGCTTTTAGAAAAAGCTTTTGCAAAAAAAAAGAAGAAACCGATTGATTGGGGTTCAAATCCTCATATCCCCAATTGTTACTTCTTTAAAATAGTGTTAATGGAAAGATTTATAAATAAGTTATTTCTATAAAGTGGTATTAGAATTTGGAGGCAATTATAATGACAGAATTATCAAACAAAGAATATCATTCTGGAAGTTGGTTTAAAAGAATTCTGAAAGCGGGAATTTTCTCAGGTTTGGGTTTAATTGGTTATGCTAATGCAACACAAGAGCCTGAAGAATATCCTAAACAAGTTGAGGATTTTGGATTAGCTGATACAACCACATCTGATACTACATCAAGTGATGCATCAAAAGATTCATTAAAACAAGTACAACAAGATTCTTTATTTAATTTAAATGCAAGAGAATGGTTCTTATCTGAAATCCCTAACTTATGGTATACATTTAAAACTGATAGTTTAGGGAATATATATGTATATGGGGTCTCATCTACAAATAATCCAAGGAATATAAGACATGCAGAGAATACAGAAGAAGCACATACAGGAGGAGGAATTCCTCATCAGTTAGTGTTTTCAAATGGAATTAAACAATTTATTACCTTTGATAATCTTAAAGAAATAGGAAGAGCAAGTTTACAATCAGTTGTTAGAACTAAAGATTTTCAAGTTAAATTAGAAGATGTTGTTATAGATACAGTAGGGAATTTTGATATAAAATATAATGGAAGAGAAAGAGATAATTTCATACCAAGAAGCTTAGACCCTAACGGGATATTCCTCTTATTGTATGCTGATAGACCTGGAGAGATAACAACACAATTAGTAATCGAAAAAAAAGTTTATGAGGAAATTTATGAAAGAAAATTAAAAGGTGATGAAGAAGAAAGAAATAGAATCATAAAAGAAGTTGCAGATTCTTTAGCAAAAAATATTAAACTAGATACTCTAACAATTAGAGATACAAAAATAGAAAAAGAACCTGTTGTTTTTTTGGGAGTATCTAGCTCTATGTCAAAACAAGGGTATAGTTTAGATTTTGTTTTAGATTTAAATGAAAGAATTTATGGAATAAGAAGACCTGAAGGATATCTTTCTTGGTTATTACATCTTGGAGCTAGTCATGATAAAATAAGAAGAGATTCTTATGAAAGTATATCTTTAGGAAGAAATCAAAGATATTTACATCAAGAAAGAGAAGTAAAAACAGATGGTTTAATCCCTAGATTAGGTGTTGGAATATCAATTAATTCTAATAGGAGTATTGGAGGAGAATTCAGTATTCTTAGAGAATTATTTAGAGATTATATAGAAAGAGTTAATGAAGAAGTTAGAAATCCTGGAGGTTCATTGTACAAAGTTAATGAAAATTATGTAAAATACACTAAAGAAAAACCAAGAACTTTAATTTATGGTGGGGCAAGATTTCCTTTAGGCAAAGATTTTTTTGTTAGGGCTGGAATTCAAACTGGAAGAATGATCAAACCACAATATTCACTTGGGATATCAAGACCTATATGGTCAAAAAGAAGTAGAAAGGAGTTAAAATGAATAAGATAATATTATTAATTTTAGGATTATTTTTATTATTACCTTTAGTCAGTGCTGTGGAGATAGTTGATTTTTACTGGATAAATTCACAGAATGATAATTTGGAGATTAGTTATGGAGAATCAGCACAATTTGAAGCTTATATCTCTGATGGATTTTCTGATTTTTCAGTAGATATATTCCTTGAAGAAGATTCAACTGGTCTTGAGATACCAATATTTAACAGAAGATATAATGCAAGAGATGTAGCAGAAATTATAATGTCAATAACAAGGAATTATTATTTAGGATCAGGCAGTTATACTTTACATATAAATGCTTTAAATGATAATCAAGATAGGGTATCAGATGAGTTATATTTGACTATTAATCAACCACAGAATCAAGCACCAACAATTGAATTAGTATACCCAAGAAATGGAGATCAAAACATTCCAATAAATCCAATATTAAGTTGGGAAGCTTCAGATGAAGATAATGATGCCTTAACATATGATGTTTATTTAAACAGTAATTTAATTGCAGATAATATTAATGTCATGCAGCATCAATTGCAAAATTTAAATTACAATGCAAACTACAACTGGTATGTTGTTGCAAGCGATGGTGTAAATGCTCCTGTTAGAAGTCAAACATGGAACTTCAGAACAACAGAGCAACCAAGGCCAGAGAATCATGCACCAACAATACAATTATTATATCCAGGGAATAGAGCTCAAAACATTCCAACAGAAGTTATATTAAGATGGCAGGGTTTTGATGAAGATAATGATCAGATTACTTACGATGTTTACCTAAATGGAATATTAAAATTGTCAAATACTAGATTAAATTCTCTCTTCCTTGAAGATTTAAGGTATGATGGGATGTACAGATGGTATGTTGTTGCAAGCGATGGTGAATTGGAGACAAGAAGCAATACATGGAACTTCAGAACAACTACATTAGCAGAAGAAGAGAATCAGGTCCCAACAATCAATATAATCAATCCAACAGAAAATGAAGTTCTTAGGGGAAATTATAATATAGTATGGGACGCTAATGACAATGATGGCAATGTAATTAATACAAAAATATATTACAAGCCATACAGCAGAATTCCTTTGTTAAAATATTTGATAAACATGCTAAATGAGTATACGTTATTGGCTGATTTAGAGGGAAATCCTGAAAGTTACATATGGAATACTAATAATTTCAGGAATGGAATCTATAGTTTGAAGATAATTGTAACTGATGACGATAATGCACAAGGAGAAGATATTATAGGGAGGATTAGAATAATAAATATAAGGAGAGAAATAAACAATGCGCCAGAGATAATCTCTCAGCCAGTCACAAGAGTTATGGTAAATAAATATTACAACTATGATGTTGATGCTATTGATCATGACAATGACAGGATTACATATAGATTAATAAACGCCCCAAGAGGAATGAGCCTTAATTCAGATAGTGGATTAATAATATGGCTTGCAAGAGATGTTGGACAATTTTTAGTCACAGTAAGAGCTACTGATGAGCATGGCGCATATGATTCACAAACATTCATTGTAAATGTCCTGCAGGAAGAAATTTCATTAGTCAAATCTCATGAATTTAGCATAAGCAATGTAATATTAAACTATGACAACCAGTATATCAATGTTTATGTAAAATTAGACAATGATGGAAGTTACAATGAGAGAATACAGCTAAGGGCTGTTAACATGAACACCGGAGAAGTAACCTATGATTCATTCTTATTGGAGAATGGAGACGGCTACTGGAGAATATTGAAATTGCCAAAGCCAAGAAGCAATGGAATATATACAATAGGCGTTTTGGGAAATAGCAAAGATTATAAAGATATCCTATACAGGGAGATTGCAGTTTAGATTGGTGTTACAACCGTAAAGTTTATAAATAAGTATTAACTTCAAAATAATAACATCATTATAATCATAAAAGATTATAATAACACAGGGGGTTTAAAAAATGATGAAAAAGATATTGAGTGTATTTTTAGTGTTAGTTCTAAGTCTAGGTGCATTAGTACTTAATACAAAAGATGCAAATGCACAACCAACAGCATATATGATTGCTGATGTTGATATAGACGGAACAGACATGACACAAGGAGATATATTATATGTTGAGAGAGGAAATACAATAAATGTCAGAATTGAAGTTGGAACTGATCCTGAAAACTGGCCTTACAGTGTAGATGCCCAAGGAAACAGAATTTATGATACAACTTATGTTGAAGATGATGTAAGGATCAAGGCAGAAATTGCAGGCTATGAATACGATGAAATAGAAGATGTTTCTGAAATGTTTGATGTTGCATATAATGTCAAGTATGTTAAATACTTGAGATTGACAATTCCAGATGACATAGATTCTAGCGAGGATTACACATTAAAATTAAGAGCATACAACCAGAACAGTGAAGCTGAAACAAAAGAATATACTCTAAGAATTGAGTCACAAAGGCACTTATTGAGTATAATGGATGTAATTTTTACACCCGGTAACTTGAATTTAAACGCGGACCAGCCATTAATCACAAGTGTAAGGCTTGAGA
>Ga0209541_10001713_pt1 | contig 42848 bp, 46 predicted proteins | sample RifCSPlowO2_01_FD_184027 | JGI IMG/M metagenome (GOLD analysis project Ga0209541, IMG submission 184027) | Groundwater microbial communities from Rifle, Colorado - Rifle CSP2_plank lowO2_0.1 (SPAdes) (version 2) | ecosystem: Environmental > Aquatic > Deep subsurface > Groundwater | place...
TTAAAGATATATGAAAGGTTAAAAAATATGAGCGTGATATAAATGGATGACCAAACTTTTTTAGGGGATTATGGAAAAAACTTCTGGCATAAACCTGCAAAGAGAGATAGTGATATACAAACTGTTCTTCCAATCAAAAAAATAAGAAAGACATACCCTCAAAATTGGAAAATTTATGATTATGTGAAATCTAATGAAAAAATATTCTTTATGAAAGTTTTAAAAGCATTAATAGATTCCCTAAAACTTCCTTATGACTATAAAGGCAACGGCAGGTTACCTATTACAATAGAGGACAGGTTAAAGTCCTGCATATTAAAGGTCTATCAAAAATCAGATGCAAGAAAACTAGTTTCTGATTTAATCTTGTTTAAAAGTCTTGGATTTCTGAATTATGCACCATCTTTTAGGTCTATTAATTACTTTATGGAAGATTCAAGATTAACACTTTATTTGAATCAATTAATTAAATTAACAGCAGAGCCTTTAGCCCCTATTGAATCTTGTGTAGCAATTGATAGCACTGGTTTTTCAACATTCAATAGGGTTGATTGGATAGACATTAGATTTAGTAAATATTACAATAAATTGAGAAAGGATTATAAGAAACTGCACATTGTTACAGGCACCAAAAGTAATATTATTTTAAGTGCTAAAATAACCAAAGGAACTGTGCATGATTCTCCAGAATTTGAAGATTTAATCAAACAATCTGTTTATTTTGATATTAAACAAGTTGCTGGAGACCCAGCTTACTTAAGTAGAAAAAATTGTGAAATAGTAGCCTCAATAAAAGCAGTCCCATTTATTTTGCCTAAGAAAAATTCTACAACAAGAGCAAAGGGAAGTCCTGCATGGAGTCACATGGTTAAATTTTTTAGAGATAATGAGACTGAATTCAGAAAACATTATCACACTAGAAGCAATGTGGAGTCAAGTTTTGCGATGCTCAAACGTAATTACTTACCTTATGTTAGAGCTAAATCAGATATAGGACAAGAAAATGAAGGACTGTGTAAAGTTATATGTCATAATATTGCAGTATTAATCATGTCGGTATTTGAGTATAACCTAAATACAAAATATTTAGAAACAAATTAGTGGGTTCTCTGTTTGAATAAACGAGAATTATGCAGGAAAGTTTATATCTTTTTCCCCATATTATTAACCCATCGACAATGGAGGATTAATAATATGGATAGGAAAGGAAATACTACAGTGGGAATAATTATTGCTCTATTTGTAATATTTGGAATTGTTTATTTGCTCGGAAAAACTATTGATATAACAAAGGAAAATCCAAACCAGACTGATGCACAAATAATCGGTAGAACAGGCGCAGAAGCAACTAAAGAATCTGCTGGAATAATCTCTAATTTTTTCTGTAAACTATTTGATAAATGTCAACCAATTAATAATGATAATAACCCTTCGACCAATAACACCATGGCTAACCAAAACGCAACAACATAGAGCAATATTTTGAACATTTTAAATTCTTTTTTAGTAACGTATTTTTCTTCTTCCATTTATACCACCCCCTAATATTTTAAAAATTGTAAAGGTTTCCTCAGTCCATCTCGATACTGGTAATTCGAGATGCCATTTTTGGCTCTATCCTAAGCCAGACTCTCAATTAAGAGAGCCCTCCGAATTGATTTCGTGAGTATAATAGATGATTTGTGAAAAATAAGAAAGCTCTTGCTGATAAAACCCAAAAAAACAAGAAGGGTTTTTGCCCAAAGCCTTCTCAATCCAAAGATTTATATACATGATGTATACACACAAAGTATACACAAAATGGAAGATGTATTTAACACAACTATATTATGTAATAATTGTAATCAAGCAACAAAAAAATCTTATATTAATAAAGATGGCTTTAAGATAAGGACAATGCAGTGCGATTCATGCAAGAAAGAATGGTATCATCCCGGAGACATGCAGGATTATGAAAATTTTTCAAGATTAAGAAATAAGTGTTTTCAGGTAAAATTAAGATATGTTGGAAATTCATACGCTATCTCAATCCCAAGAGAGATTATACAATTTGAAGAAGAGATGCAGCGTGAAATAAATGAGATGATTCAGATGTCTTTAGAAAGCCCTGAAAGAGTAAGCATAACATTTTCAAAAAAAATAAAACACATACTAAAATAAAATGACACAAGAAAAAGATGTAAGGCTAAAAGTAATGGAGGCTTTGCAGGAAGAAGCTTACAGAGGTACTGTTAGAATAGACTCTGAAACAATGCATAAAATAGGGGTTCATCCAGGTGATGTTGTCTCAATAGAGGGTGGTAGAGAAACAGTTGGAATTGTAGACAGAGCATACCCAACAGATGTTGGTCAAGAGGTTATAAGGATGGATGGAATCCTAAGGAGAAACGCAAAAACAGGCATAGGCGAACATGTGAAAGTAAGAAAAGCAGATGTAAAAGAAGCACGCTCAATCACAATTGCTCCTGCACAAAAAGGTGTAATGATCAGGGCAGATCCAGAGCTATTTAAAAGAGCACTTATAAACAGAGCAGTTGTTAAAGACGATATAATTGTTCCAAGCAATACGAGAAGGCGTAGAAGACAACTCCCGGATTCTCCATTGTTTGATAATGATGTGTTTTCAATATTCGAAGAGTCTTTTACAGGAGCATTTGGTTTGTCAGGATTAAGATTTATAGTAGTTCAAACAACACCTCTAAAAACACCAGTACTAATAACAGAATCAACTAATGTAGTCCTAAACCCAAAAGCAGTTGAAATATCAGATGAAAAGATACCAGAGGTTACTTACGAGGATATCGGGGGTTTGAAAGAAGAGATAAAGAAGATAAGGGAAATGGTTGAATTACCCCTAAAGCATCCAGAGATATTTGAGCGTTTAGGCATAGAACCTCCAAAAGGTGTTTTGCTTCATGGCCCTCCCGGAACAGGTAAAACTCTGTTAGCTAAAGCAGTAGCAAATGAAGTTGAGGCAAATTTTATGGTAGTGAATGGCCCTGAAATTCTTAATAAATTTTATGGAGAGTCAGAAAAAAAGATTCGCGACATATTTGATGAAGCTGAAAAAAATTCACCAACAATAATATTCTTTGATGAGATTGATGCAATTGCTCCAAAAAGAGAAGAATCCTATGGTGAATTAGAAAAAAGAGTTGTAAGCCAATTGCTTGCACAAATGGATGGACTAAAATCAAGAGGCAAAGTAATTGTTGTAGCAGCAACTAATAGACCAAATTCAATAGATCCTGCATTAAGAAGACCAGGAAGATTTGACAGAGAAATTTCTATAGGTGTTCCAAATAAAAAAGGTCGCTTGAATATATTAAAAATTCACACAAGAAACATGCCTTTGGCAAATGATGTTGCATTATTAAAAATATCTGAAATAACACATGGTTTTGTTGGGGCTGATCTTTCTGCATTATGTAAGGAAGCAGCCATGAATGTTTTAAGAAGGATATTACCGGATTTAAAATTAGGGGAGAAAGAAGAAATTCCAAAAGAGATCTTAGATAAATTAGTTGTAACAGGTAAAGATTTTAAAGAGGCTTTAAAATTGGTAAGACCAAGTGCAATGAGAGAAGTTTTAGTAGAGACACCAAATATTAAATGGGAAGACATAGGGGGATTGGAAAAATTAAAGCAGGAATTAAAAGAAGCTGTTAATTGGCCTATTAAATATCCGGGAATGTTTAAAAGAATAGGAATAAGAGCACCAAAGGGAATTTTAATGTATGGTCCTCCCGGAACAGGTAAAACTCTGTTAGCTAAAGCAGTAGCAAATGAATCAGAAGCTAATTTTATCCTAGTCAAAGGCCCGGAATTATTGAATAAATTCGTAGGAGAAAGTGAAAAAGGTGTAAAAAAAGTGTTTGAGAGAGCAAGACAAGTCTCTCCATGCATAATTTTCTTCGATGAAATAGATGCACTTGCTCCAAGAAGAGGTCTTGATGCAGGAAATCAGGTTACAGAAAGAGTTGTTAATACTTTATTGGCTGAGATTGATGGTCTGGAAGAATTAAATGATGTTGTAGTCATTGCAGCAAGTAATAGGCCCGACATTCTTGATCCAGCATTATTAAGGCCCGGAAGATTTGATAGACTATTGTTAACACCACCACCTGAAAGAAAAGGCAGATTAGAAATTTTCAAGATTCACACAAAGGGCATGCCAATAAAAATTAGTAAGGAAGATATAAAAGAAATTGAAGAACAGTTTAAATATCATAAGATAAATATTGCATCAAAAATGGCTTCTGACGAACCAGTAGATAATTCTGACATTAAAAAAGAAACAAAGATTAATTTTCAAGGTTTACCGGACCGAGATAAATTCCATTATTATCTGGCAGAGAAAACAGAAGGTTATGTCGGGGCTGATATAGAAGGTGTTTGTAATGAAGCAGGAATATTGGCATTAAGAGAAGATATTAAAGCAACAGAAGTGAGAAAAAAACATTTTGACGAAGCTCTAATAAAAGTAAAACCTTCAATTTCAAAAGAGGCAATGGATCATTATACTTCAATGGAAGAAACTTATTTGAGAAATGCCAAAGCAGGGCTTGCTAAAGAAATACCAAGTTATATGGGTTGATATTATCTACTCTAAAATAGTAAAAATAGAAAGGTTTATAAATAAAGAAATTCTAAAATAATTAGTTAAATTGGAGGTTTAAATAAAAATGAAACTAACACAGGGACAACCACTAATTCAGGTAAATGTTCCATATATATTTCAGGCTCAATATGATGAGCCAGGAAGAGAAGCAGTTAAGAAAATATTATCAGATTATAAAAATACAAATGTATGTTTAGATACTTTAAATCCAAATGAAAAAGGGCCTATAAATGGAAGCAATCCTTATTTTAGATTTGCTTTGGGAAATGCTTATAGAGAATTAACAAATCAAGATGTTCTCCCAATAAATCCTAAAGAAAGTGAAATAGCATTGGCAAATAACACTTTAACAAATCCAGGAAGAACTTATGAAGACTTAGGATTATCAGTTTACTCTAAAGAAGGCTATTATAATCCAGTATTATGGCAGCATCTAAGAGAAATAGCAAAAACACAATACAAAGATTCTGTAGACCTAGAAATACCATTTGTAGTTACAGGCTTAATGAAACCGGTAAAAGATGATAAATTTGAATATGGTTTAAGATTAGACCCGATAGATGGATTAACATTAATGTACAATGTTCCAATATTAGCTCAAAGAGCTAACAGATTTGATTCAGAAGATCCAGAGTTACAAAGAACAGGATTCCCTGGTAAATTAGGAGAAGGTAATAGAACTCTATACACACAAAATAAGGGTGTCTATAGGTTGATTCGTGGTGAGGGCTTGTTTCTGGATGCTAGATATGAGAATCTTGTTAGCTCGTATGACGCTTGTAGGGTACATCTCGTCGCAAAAAATTCCAGTGGAAATCTTGATGAATTAGTATCCGAATCTTATAAAGATTAAACAATAGGATAACTCTTTCTTTCTTTCTGGTTCAAATTTTTTAATACGAATTTTTTCCTTAGATTCCTGAAATATTCCAGAATATCTGTCTGTGTCACAATACCTATTAAGATCCCATTCCTGACAACTGGAAGTTTCTTGATTCTGTTCTTTCTCATCATCTCACTTGAATAGTATATGTCTGCGTCAGGAGCAACAGTTAATATGGGTGTGGTCATTATATCACTGACCTTGAGTCTCTTTAAGTCTTTGTTCTTGTCTAAAACTCTTACAGCCAAGTCTCTCTCTGTTAGCAATCCAATAGGTCTGTTTTTTTCAACCACGACAACAGCGCTTACATTATCTTTGAACATGATTTTCGCAGCGCTGATAATATCTTTATTTTTAGAAACTGTCTTCACCTTTTTTGACATTATCCTGATTACTTTTTCCATCTCTTTATAAAATTTAAATCCGACTTTATATATTTTTTTGTTTTGTAAGTATAATCGGAATGTCTTCAACCAGCACAGTATGCTCAGCCTGGCTCACCAAACCTCTTGTTCTCTCAACAAGTTGGTTATATCTATATAGTATCTCCTCTTTTTCCAGCAATCTTAAAGCATAATTGACTTTAAACTCAGGGAATTTTTCTATGAGCCATCTCTTGGCAAAAGGTAAATTCTTATAATCAACAAGTGCTTTCATCAAAACATCTCTTGCAATATTGTCTCTAGTATTCTTTTGCCTTACAGCCTTGTATATCTCAGAATCCTTACCTTCATCAACAAAGCCAACCCCATCAGTTGCAAATGGCTCAATAGCTATTATCTGTCCTTGTTTAAGCTTAGTACCATCTTTGTTGTCAAAATTTGGGATAGTCAATCCAGCATGTTCTTCATACTCTTTTATTTCATGTCCTGAAAGGTTTTTCACAGGTTTAAACCCTTTTTCAATAATACTCTCTCCAATAATTCTTCCGATCTCTCCTATTTTCACACCGGGCCTTACAACTTTCAGAGCCTCTTTTAATGCATATTCAGAAGCCGCGACAAGTTCACCATTATTTCCTAAGTCGATAGTAATAGCAGTATCTCCAATACATCCATTTATATGCACCCCAAGATCTAGCTTAACAAGATCCCCTGCCTTAAAAACATAAGTGTCATTATTGCTGGGATTGTAATGAGCAGCAATTTCATTAACAGAAATTTGTACGGGAAAAGCAGGTTTCCCCCCGAGATTATATATCTCTTTTTCAATTTTTTCCGTCACTTTCAATAAAGAGGCACCTGTTTTTACCATGGTCTTGCCGAATTCTCTGGCTTCAGCAGTTAATCTTCCAGCTTTTTTCCAGTCTTCAATATTTTTCATTTATGTTTTTTATTAGAAGAACAATACTTAAATCTTTCTTACATATCTTTTATATGTTTTACAATAGACAATAACAAGAGATTGTAAGATGAAAGGATATATCATATACCAAACATACAGGATAATTAATGAGAAGGCACATGTTTGCTTATTTGGGAGGCTGGAGAATGGAGAAAGTTTCTTGACTGTAAATTATTACAAACCATATTTTTTTATAAAGCAAGATGATCTGGAAACATCATTGAAAATTGAGGATTTTGAACATGAAGAAACAGAGTTCATGAATTTCAAGAATGAAAGATTAGTCAAGATGTTGATTAATCTGCCACAGGAAATTCCAAAGATAAGGCATTCCCTGGAAGAAAATGGCATAGAAACATTTGAATCTGATATCAGATTTACAACACGCTTCTTAATCGACAAAGGTATAAAATCCACAATAGAGATTGAAGGAGATTATACCATAGAAGAAAATATAAATCGTGTATATAAAGACCCTGATTTAACTCCATCAAATTTCAATCCTGAGTTAAAAGTTTTGTCAATAGACATAGAAACAAGCTCTGACGCCAAAGAGCTGTATACAATTGCATTATACTCAAAAGATTACAAGAATGTATTAATAAAATCTGATAAGAGCTACAAGAACGCTGTTTCTTTTAAGGATGAAGAAAAATTGCTTGAAACCTTCAAAGAGATATTGCATGAGCAAGATCCAGATATTATTACTGGATGGAATGTAATAAATTTTGATTTAAAGGTAATCTATGAAAAATTCAGGGAAAATGAAATTGATTTTGTTTTAGGCAGAGATAACTTAATGTGTAAGTTAAGAATAGAAAATGATTTCTTTAAAGACAGCAAGGCTGATTTCCCTGGAAGACAGGTTATTGATGGCATCTCATTGCTAAAATGGAACTTCATAAAACTAGAAGATTATAAACTGGAAACAGCAGCCAAAGTAATATTAAAAGAAAAAAAACTGATAAATTTTGAGAATAAAGGAGATGAAATTGATAATTTGTACAAGATAGCAGCACAAAAATTGATAGATTACAATATAAAAGATGCAGAACTTGCTTATCTTATAATCGAAAAAAGTAACGCCTTAAAATTAGCATTGCAGAGGTCAATGATAACAGGCATACCTCTTGATAGGGTAAATGCATCGATTGCTTCATTAGACTCTTTATATATCCCAAAAGCAAGACAAAGAGGTTATGTTTGTTATAACAGCAAGTTTGAGCTTAAGGAAAAAGGGATTATCGGAGGTTATGTAATGGACTCTGTTCCGGGAATATATGAAAATATCTTGGTTCTCGATTTTAAAAGCCTTTATCCAAGCATAATAAGGACTTTCAATATAGATCCAATATCTTATCTAGGTCAGGATGTAAAAGAAAAAAACATAATCAAGGCCCCAAACAACGCTTGCTTTAGAAATGATGATGCAATACTTCCAGAAATAATAAAAGACTTATTAACAATAAGAGAAGAAGCCAGAAAAGAGAAGAATGAACTAAAGAGATATGCCATAAAAATATTAGCAAATTCTTTTTTTGGTGTCTTGGCAAATCCAACATGCAGATTTTATAATTACAATATCGCAAATGCTATAACTCATTTTGGTCAATTCTTGATAAAATTAACAGCAGAAGAAATTGAAAAGAAAGGATACAAAGTTATCTATTCAGACACAGATTCTAATTTTGTAATCTCTAAATTAAAAGATAGCAGCAAAGCCGAGGAATTAGGTATAAAATTACAGAATGATTTAAATATTTTCTATAACAATTATATCAAAAAAAATTACAATCGCCAGAATAATCTTGAGCTCGAATATGAAAAATGTTTTGTTAAATTCTTGATGCCATCAATAAGAGCAAAAACAATGGCAGCTAAAAAAAGATACGCAGGTCTGGTTATTAAAGATGGAAAAGAAGAGCTTGAATTTACAGGATTAGAATCTAAGAGAAGTGACTGGACACAATTAGCAAAAAAATTTCAGTGTGAACTTCTTGATAAGATATTCCACAACAAAGAAGTTAATGAATTTATAAAAAGATTTGTTTATGATACGGGAAAAGGAAAATATGACGGTTTGTTAATATACAAAAAGTCAATAAGAAAAAATGTGGCTGATTATATTAAAACAACCCCGCCACATATTAAAGCGGCAAGGAAATTAAAAATATTGGGCTCAAATAAGATAGAATATATCATTACAGAAGATGGACCAGAGCCGATTCAAAATGTAAGACATAAAATAGACTATGATCACTATATCAATAAACAATTAAAACCTATTGCAGACGCGATATTGGTGTTCTCAAACAAAACATTTGATAAGATAATAAAAGAAACGAAACAGCATTCACTATCTGAATTTTAATAACCTAACCTCTAAATTCATTAACAATATTTTCAAGTTTACCAGTAATAGCTTTTTGTTTTTAGATCCTCACCATTATATAATCCAGATAGTTTTCTCCAATCCCCACATTATAACTCATTTTGAATAAGAATTTCTTTTATCTTTATAGGATTAATAGATTCTATTAGAGCCTTCGGCAGGTTTGTTAAAATTAGAAAACGAAAAGTTTATATAGCGCTTATAATTATTATAATTATTATAATTTAGGAGTTTAAAATGAATACAACAATTTCAATATCAAAAGAAACAAAACAGCATATAAGTGAGTTTGGAGATAAAGGCGAAACTTATAATGAAATACTTGAGAGAATATTAGTTAGTGTAAGAGAGAGGCAAATACAAACAATTTTAATGGATGAAAAGAATACTATTCCTATAAAAGAAGCGCTTGATAAAGCCAAAAAAAGATGGCTAAAGTAATTATAACTGATTCTTTAGAGGAAGAGATAAATAAAAAGTTTAAACAAAAGTCAATTGAAATAATCTCTTTAATGAGAACTCTTGAAGATAATCCTAATAAAGGGAAAGAATTAGGTTCCATTGGTGGAATAGTTATTAAGGAATTAAGATACGAAAAGTTTAGATTTTATTTTTTAACAGACGGTTATAAATTAAAATTCTTTAAATTAGAGGATTTAAAAGATTTAGTAATAAAGTTTGTTAGAATGTCTGAAAAGAAAGATCAGCAAAAAGTAATTGAAGAGATTAAAAGAATAATTAGGATTTTAGGTGAAAAAGAGTTTGAATAATAAAATAGAAGATAGGTTCAAAGCTTTCCTTTATTAAAATGATTCTTAAATTTGGAAGTGTAAATTTAAAAGCAGTCTTTAGATATAACTTAATCCTTTAAATTAGTACGGGGAAGGGAATGTTTGGCTTAGAGCCTTCCACAAGCTTTAATAAAAATTTAAATGATTGATTTTCATGCAGAAGATAGTATAGGCTACTATCTTTTCAAAGTTCATTCTTCTTTCATTCGATAACACATAGGCATAAATTTAAATCTTTCTGCACTAACCATTCTATAATAGGAAAAATAATCTAATAATCCAAAATTGTTTTAACATTTAACATTTTTAAATCAGGTTTAAACAAAAACACATGCCGATCATCAAAATAACCACATCTTATCATATTTAATGGAATTCCAGTTCTTTTATTTAGCATTAAGGCATAAAAGAATATTTGGGTGGCAGCATACTCCTCCTCATTGGCATTAGGTTTATAATCCCATACCCATAACTTTCCATCTTCTATTCTGAGAAGGTCTATATGTCCTGTCAGAGGCTTGTCAGATTTCAGCAGGCTTTTTAAAGAAGGGAACTCATTCAAGCTTAGCCATACGGGTATTTCCATTGCTATTGTTTTATTATCATTCTCTAGCATAAAAACCTGAACTCTCTCATGGTTGCTCCTAAATCTCTCTTTGTTAATATCTAAAGCAAATCTGGTAAGTATTGAAATTTCATGCCCTGTCAGCTGCTTAAGGTCTATGTCATTAAGATTAATCCTTAAAGAAGAGCTCCTTGGTCCAGTGTTAAAATATTCATTTGGACAGTTTTTAAATACAGATTCCAGGAAATTAGCCAAAGAAGAATATCCATTATTACACAAGCCATTAACCTTCTCATTGTGCAGCCTGTAGATATACAAACCACCCTTATGGTTTAAGCGAACCTGTTTTATCATCCTTTTTCCCATCATAAAATAAAAACAACAGATTTAAAAATATAATTGCTCTATAAAGAATATGTTGGATGAAAATTTTGAAGATTTATGTGTAAGAAAATTATCTAATTATCTGAAGAGCAGGATAATATCTCTACCAATAGAGGTCAAGATTGATGATGCTGTAACAAAAACAGGCAGAGAAGACCAGTTTAACCATACGATTTCTTTTGTTATTAATCATAACAAAGATAAAAAAGATTCGGCACATATAACAAAATTGTTGACAAGCCAAAAGCAGCTGAATGCAGAATACACAGATTACATATCAAACCAGGTGCAGGGAAAATTCACATTCACAAAGAACTTTACAGTTCTGAATAAAAGGCCAGGATATTTCATGATTGACAGAATAAGGATATGATTAAAGAATACAGTTGCTGTAATCATAAATTTTAAAAATGTCTTAATTATGTTTTTTATATTAAACGACAAAAATGGACAGCTTTGCTAAACAATCATTTAAGGCTATATTAGACAGTCTTCTCGAAAAAAAGGTATACCCTCTGCCCTATACAGTATCATTTACCGACGGAGTTAAAAGAACAGATACACCTGATACTTTTTTGCATGAACTAGAATGTATAATAAAAGATAACATGGAAAGACCAATAAACAAGATAAGTGATTTTCTGTCGTATGAAACAGACAGAGACTTGTCTAAAACATACACACATGAACTGGGAGAAGCATTAAAAAAAGAATTTAGTGAAAACAAAACATTCCAGCTTAAACAACTCATTGTAGATGAAGATGAAATAAGAGCTATGCTAAGAATAATAGGAAGAGAACAGACAAGAAAATATGGGAGTTAAATTAACATCAATAATTCAAAGACAGCAGATTACTTTTGATCATCTGAAAAATAAAAAAGTAATGATAGATGCCTATAATACATTTTACCAGTTTCTAAGCTCGATAAGGCAGCCAGATGGCACCCCATTGATGGATTCACATGGGAATATAACCTCTTTATATCAGGGAATATTTGCAAGGATAACAAATCTGATGGAAAAAAAGATTTTGATTTCTTTTTGTTTTGATGGTAAACCTCCAATATTAAAGACAAAAACAATAGAAGAAAGAGAATTCAGAAAACAACAGGCTGAGAAAAAGATGGAGAAGGCAAGAAAAGAAGAAGACATTGATTTAATGCTGAGATATTCAAAGCAAACAGTAAGGTTAACACAGCAGATGATTGATGAGGCAAAAGATCTTATCTCTGCATTAGGTTTGCCAATAATACAGGCAGTATCAGAGGCAGATGCACAAATTTCTTATTGCTGTAAAAAAGGAGATGTCTGGGCAGCAGCCTCAAGCGACATGGACTGTTTGTTATATGGCACACCAAGATTATTAACAAACATGACAGTATCTCAAAAAAGGAGATTGCCGTCCGGAATGACAGTAAAAATTAATCCAGAACTAATAAATTTAGAGGACAATATAAAAGAGTTAAACATCACACAAGAACAGTTAATTTTAATCGGAGTATTAGTGGGCACTGATTATAATTCAGGAATAAAAGGTATTGGGCCAAAAAAGGCCATAAAATTAGTAAAAGAAAATAAAGATTATGACAAATTATTTAAGAATCTAAATGCAGATTTCGACTGGAAAGAGATTCATGAAACATTTACAAAAATGCCTGTAATTAAGGATTACAAACTAAAATGGTCTGATCCCGATATTAAAAGAATAAAACACATTCTTGTTGATAAACATGATTTCAATGAAGAAAGAGTTGAAAAAACTCTAGATAAGATAACTAATATCTCCAAAACAAAAGAACAGTCTGCTTTAGACAAATGGTTTTAGTTCAGGAAAATCTTCTGTAGACATTCGATTCTTTTTACATCACTTTTTCCCCTAGAACCCTACCCATGTCCAATCTCAGTACCTTTCAATTGCTCCCTAATCTTTTCATGTTCAAAATTCTTTATACACATATCAATCTTGATGATAACATTTCAATAGATGTCTACCATATAACTAATACTATTTTTTATATATCCAAATATAGGATTTATTAAGAAAAATACTTAAACATTACTCAAAACATTTATATATACTCTATCATTACAGATTTCAGATAAAAAAGGTGTTAATAATGGCAGAATTAATAATAATCCCCGCAATAATAATGGGCGCGATCATTGGATTATATGAACTAATCCTGATTCATAGGGATGAGAACTTCAGAGGAAGCCACTGGCTTGGTCACGGAACACATGCAGCTGTATTTGCAATAGGTGCCACATTTGTCACAATGAATACAACTTTTGTCTACGAGACATTTACATTCCTGCAAACAATACCATATCTGGAACAGGAATGGGTTTTCAGGGTTGCAATCGGTTTCATAATGATGATCAAGGTTCATGCAGCATCAGCTGTTGTGAAAGGAACAATAGGATCGACAAAAGGCATGAAAGAAACCTGGGCACATTCACTTATAGTTTCTGCTTTAGTTGTGCTGGCGCCAACAATCTATCCTTTCCTAGCTCCTTTCTTTGAAAGGTTTACAGGAAGTAGCGAATAAGAAAACGAATAAAAATCATGCTTTTTTAATGTCTTCTTCTATTCTTCTAATTTCTTTTTCAAATAATTTTTTTGTTTTTTTATAATCTTTCTTTATGGGTTTTTCATAAAAAGTCACTGCTTCCAACATTCTTGGTGTTCTTGTAATCGGCCTGACAATCTTGGTCAATTCTTCAGTTCTTGTCAATTTTTCACCCTCCTGAAATAATTTACCTCCTTCTTCAAGCTCCCTCAATAATGTCTCTTCCTTTGCCAATCGTTCAATCTCCAGACCGCTATGTATTATATTTTGTCCCCGGCTAAGTTCACTGCTTATCCTGAAGAAAGACACAACTTCTTCAAAAACCCTAAAGAGCAAGAAAAATGGAAATACAGCGATTATGTCCAACCAGTATTTTCTCAAAAAAACCTTAAACTGCCTGACCCTGTTGAATTTAAAAATAAGATCAATGATAAACACAGACAGGACAAAATAATCTCCGATAGCAAAGTACAGTTCATATTTATAATAAATTTCCTTCAGGAAAAAATCAGATATTATAATGAACAGCAGCAGGATTACTATGTAAGGTATTGATCTGTCGACGATAGATTCTGTTTTGTGTAGGACATCTTTCATAAGTCAAACTCCTTTTATAAAATAATAAGACATTCAAAGAATATAAACTTTATTAATTTAAATAAATCAACAAAGAAAAATATTAAAAAAATTAACGTAATACTTGAAAAATCGATTTTTAAACATGTTTACCATAATCTTCCCTTTCCTTCTAATGCTTGCAATCTCTGGTGTATATTGTCTAGTTTAGCATTAATGACCTCTAGCTTGCTTAATATTATCTCCTGCTTGTCATTGCTTTGGTATTGCTTATCATTCTCAAAATCTCTTCCAGAATAACCTTTTCCATAATCTTTCAGGAAATCATCCTGTTTATACGGTTGCTGCACCTGTCCCTGATTTTGCATAGGATCTGCCTGAAATTGCTGATTACCCTGGAAATCTTGGTTACTAAAACCCGGCTCAGGTTCTCTTCTCTTTCCAAATATTTTCTTAAATGGCCAAATTATTATTCTGAAAAATAAGTTCATGTTCAGATCCTGCTTACTTCTTGTTGTTTATGCTGAAATAAATGCAATGCATCATTATAAGCAGTATTTCTTTGTGCAGGTGTCATTGTAGCATAATCTACTTGTAGCCGGCCTAATATAGTTTGTATATCACCATTAATGCTACCGATTCTATTAATTGCAGTTTCAGTTCTAACTCTATCAGCAGGGTTCATAATATCAAGAACAGCATTTCTTACACTATTTACCATCCCATGTTCAGTTCCGATATTAGACCTTATAGATAAAACTTCCCTTTCAACAATAGCTTGATTTGTCAAGTTTGTACCTAAGATATTTAACATCCTTCGTTGTTCCTGTAAATGTCTTCTTAAAACATCTCTTAAATCACCTCTATGTTCTATCGCCCTAGGTGTAGCTGCACCGCCAGGTGCAGCACCCAAATTCAGTCCAGACAATGGATAGTAAATTGTATATCTGATGAACTGCACCATACACACAAGAACAAGCACTGCCCAGGTAATTGCAAAGACAGTCTGTAGTCCGGTTACAATCTGCTTTTTTGCAACCTCAACTACAAATAAGATAATAAATAAAGAAACAAGATATCCTATGCCTGAAGCCAGGCTTCTTGCCCTGTTATTCTGAGGATCTTGCCCGGAAATTCTTGAAGCACCATACATCAGTAATATAGAGGTCCCAATGACAAATACAAACCCAAGTAATGAGCTGAATACATTAACATAGCCATTTCCAAAGTACAACTCAAGTATATTTTCAGGTATAAAAGCAGCAGAAATCAAGGAGATTAAACCTGCAATTATGCCACCATTTCTGCTAGGCCTGTTTCTTTCTCCCCCAAATATCCTCATACTACCCATAATCGGAAAAAGGATTGCAAACAGCAATAAAGCAAAAACTATCCTGATAGCGACAATACCTGTAACGGGAATATGGAAAACATCAAACAGAGGCTTTGCAAAACCCTCAAATAAAATCCTAAAGATAGTTTCAAAAGCGTCTTGTACTGCATTAATATTTGTGTCAGCTATCTGTGCACCCGTAATTCCAGTGTAGTTTATTCCAGCAGCATCAAAAAAAAACAAAGTTCCTGCTAAGAACAGAAAAATGAAGACATACTCTTTTTTTATCTTGTTAAGCATTTTTTCTCCAATCTTATTTATATCTAAATTCCCTGGATTTGTGTTTGTATATTTCTTAATCTTCCCTGAACAGAATTGCCCCCTCTGTTCAATGACTGTGCCACAACATTATATGTATTGCGGGGATTTACAATTCTAGCAGCATTGTTCAATGTTGTTACAATTGCTCTTAAATTAAATAGCATTATTGCTTGCCTATTCTGATCTTGAATTTGGTTTGTATCATTTGTGATAACAGCAAATTGTCTTGAAACATTTTGTAAACTCTGCGATAATTGTCCTGCATTTACTCCGATAGGGTTGTTGCCATTCCTCTGTATCTCATTATATAATCGAAGATAATCAGCTTCAGCAGTTCTGAAATTATTTTCAATTTGTTGTCTTAAATTCGGATTTTGTTGTTGATTTCTACCTTGTTGTTGATTATTTCCTTGATTAGCTCCTCCTCTGTTATAAAAAAATCTACCTGCTCTTCTAGCTTGTTCTACACCAGCAGGACCTAAACCACCTGCTTCAGTTACAGCAGTTGCTGCACCAACAAAACCTCTATAAAATAAGTAATAAAACCCTAATATTACACATACCAGCATAGACACAGCATAAACAATATTAAAAATATTAATAAGCGCAGAATTTCCTAGTTCACTTGCACCATACTGTTGTGCAAAGTAGATAATAATAAAAACCATTAAGATAAAACCTAATCCCTTAAAAATATTACCTATTCGTCCTTCAGGTTCCCATTTGTAATTAAAATAAAATAATATTGCAATCAATGCCACTCCGACAAACACACCAAGCAATCCTCCCACAACACCGGAAGTCCCAAAAAACCTGTCCAGTATTGTTTGCGGGATAAATGTGGCAGTTAGTAAGCCTATGACTATGGCAATTATATTTCCCATCCTGCCAAATCTTTCAGATCTTCTTAAAGAGAAGGATATAACAGCAAAAATTATAAGAGCAACTAATATCCTAATGGCAATAACACTATTTCCTCCAACAGAGCTAAAGACAGGTGCTAAAAATCCCTGAAATATTAAGTTATACAAATTTTCAAATGTCTTGCTTATACCACCAATATCAATATCTCCGCCAACCTGTGCGCCAGTAATCCCGGAATAATCTATGCCAACTAAATCAAAAAACAACAGGCTTCCAAGAAGAAACAAAGCAATAAAAGCATACTCTTTTTTAATCTTTTTTTCCAGGATATCTAACAATAATAACACCTCATGCTAAAAACAGATAGAATAAAATATATATAAACCTTACTATATCCTGAACCTCATGGCCAGGCTAAAAGAACTGTTAAAGGATAAGTTATCAGAACAAGAATCTAAATTAGTGCCGAATTCTTATGACCAGATTGGAACAATAGCAATATTCCAGGATTTTCCAAAAGAATTAAAGAAAAAGGAAAAGCTGATTGCTGAAACCCTGATCAGAAACAATAAAAATGTTAAAACAGTAGCAATAAAGACAAAAAAACATTCTGGAAAGTACAGGTTAAAAGAAGTTAAAATTATTGCAGGAGAAAAAACAAAAGAAACAATACATAAAGAAAACAATATCTATGTAAAATTAGATGTTGAAAAATGCTATTTCTCCCCAAGGTTAAATAATGAGAGGTTAAGAATCGCAGGGCAAATTAAAAAAAATGAAGAAATCCTGGTGATGTTTTCAGGCATAGGCATATATCCTCTTGTCATAGCGAAAAACACAGAAGCCAAACAAGTATATGGTATAGAAATAAACCCTGTAGCACATAAATACGGGTTAGAAAACATAAGGCTGAACAATGCAAAGAATGTCACTTTGGTAAAAGGTGATGTAAAAAAGGTATTACCTGGATTTTTCCAGCACATAATAGGGCTAAAATCTGCTTTTTACACCACACAGCTAAAGACAAGGTTAGAAAAGAACCCTGAATTAATAGAGATACAATTATTAGGCGGAGATCTGGAAAATAAGCTCAAGGATCTAAGAATGAAGTTGCATAAATTGCAGAATAAAGATATCAGGATATTCATACATCAGCCATTTACGAAATATAAAAATATTCAACTGGCCTTAAATCAAGAAGTAATCTCATTTGAGGCTTATAGGACAATAATAGATATGTGCAAAAAATACAATGCCAAATGTATAATACATCCGACATTCTTCCAAGATAAGACAATGGATGTTCCATTGTTAATTAAGAATATAAAAACACTGGAGTCATATTACAGATATATTTATTTTGAAAACACACGACATGAAAAATATTTTTCAGATATTGAGAATATAATGCATATAATCCGTGAATGCAAAATACCTAATTTCTGCATTGACTTGTCCCATTTCTATAATACATATAAATCACAGGAAAAGCTAATTGACAACATTATAAGAATACAGGAAAGATGCCATACTTATTTTCATGTACATGATTCAAATGAATCAGAGGAATCAATGGAAATAGAATCAGGTGTATTAGACTTCCAAAAGATATTGCAATATATAGGCCAGGGTTCTCTGGAAGTTATATCAAAAGACGAAAATAAAGCAGAGGAAATGTTAAGATCTTTTGATAAATTAAAAAGATATACAAAAAAATTTGACAGGATTATTATGCCATTGCCAAAATCCTCTGAAAGTTTTCTGGATCTGGCAAAAAAACACCTAAAAGAGAATGGAATAATCCACTTTTATGATTTTTCCAGAGAAGAAGATTTTCCAGAATCTTCAGTTAAAAAAATAAAAAAACATTTTAAGAATCTTAAAATATTAAATACAATAAAATGTGGCCAATACAGCGCGGGCAAGTTCAGAGTTTGTATTGATTTTCAGGCATAAACACTATTTTTATAAGCTTATAAGTAACCTCTCAGAAAGGGGGATGATTGCGTGAACACCAGATGATCTGAAAAGAAATGATTTAAGGTTAGTAGCTTCTGACCCCATTTCCAATATTATACACATTGGTAAGGTAAATCACTTTTAATCTTTCTATAACCAACAATTAAGTCTATAGTTGTCAAAATACATGTCCACCCATATAAAAATTCTGTAATTAATTATATATTATACTCATCCAATTTTAAATCCAGGGCCTCTTTTTCTCTTACTCTAACAGAAGAAGGTGCTGAACCACCATGCCACGACATCTTTGGCCTTACCCTCATTGGATAAATTCTCTCGCTGTTATCATCTAAAATAATAGCACTACCCTTTAGTTTAGGCAAATTATTCAGATATCCCAAAATGTCAGAATTAAGATATGTCTGCATTATCACATTTAAGGCATCAACATCAAACTTGGCAGTTACCCTAAAGCTTACAACAATATCTGATTGGGTCATAACATCCATGTGTATCTGTCCCGGCTGTTGTGTCGCTAACACTAAGCTTATTCCTGGTTGCCTGCCTTCTCTTAACAGCTGCACCAAAGCATCTGTAGCAGGTGTTTTTCTGTTTTTAGGTAAAAATTCATGTGCTTCATCCAGAAATAGCCATACTAAAGGCATTTCCATCTTTTTTTCTTCAAAATCAAAATAATGCTGTCCGGCTTCAATATCATTTAATTCCTCAAATTTCCTGAACAACATTCTTTCTCTGAATAATTTCTTGCATAACAAAGAAACAACTAATGATCTAATGTTCCAATCATCATAAGAGCTAATATCTAGTATAGAAACTTTGCTCCCTTTCAGCATATCTTTTATTTTTGTCCCATCTTTCTCAAATAAGCCCCAGGATTTAGCAGCCAAAAATCTGTTTTCAGCAGCATCTCTAACGCTCTTTTCAGATCGCCCATCTTTTTTAATCTCTTTTAAAATATCTTCAATATCATAATCTTCCTTATTATCTAAGTCTTCTAAAACTCGCTCGATTAAGATTCCTACCGGATGTAATATCTCTAAATTAAAAACGCTTAACCAGTCTTCAGCACTTAATTCGCTTGTTTTTATTGTAAAATTATAGTCTACAGGAATGCCCTTCTCTTTCATTTGCTTGAATTTTCCTTTCGGAACATAAACATTAACATTTAATCCTGTAGGAGATAAACCATATTCCTTCAATAGATCTTCTTCAGCTTTATTTGGATATTTCATGCTCCAGAAAATTCCCATAGTATCAAAAATTAAAACAGAGATATTTTTTGCAACATCTTTTTCTAAATTTGCAATGCCTTCAGCAATAACACCTAAAAAGTAGCTTTTTCCCGATCCACGTTTGCCTCCGATTAAGATCACATGACTTCTTGCAACATCTAAAAATAAATTATTGCTTAAAGAAGTGAACTGGCCCATCTTAACATAGGTTTTTCCAATTAATGCAACGCCTTTATCACCAAACTTTTTTTTGTCAGCTTCATCCCTTCCTATAATAATATCATAAGCCATTGTAATGTTAAAGAATTCTTAAGTTAATAAAATTATCTAACTCTTTAGATTATGATGCACATTAAATATCCTTTCAGCTTCTTCCATAGTTATGTCTTCTATAATTCTTGCTGCTTCCTTAGCCAAGAAGAAGTATTCTTCACGGGGTAATATCTTTACAAGACCTCTAAATCCAATCTGGTTAACTAAAACATGAATAAAAATGTATATTTGTTTTGGTGTAATTCTAAGAAATATAAGATTTTTTATAACATGATTTGGTAATTTTCCGAACGCATCTGTAATAATATCCATCTCTTTAGGTTTTGATTTCAGGAACAAGATACTTATTATTAACAATAAATCTCTGTTCATCTTTTCCAACTCCGTGTAAGGATAGTTAAGGCTCTTTTCATCTAATAAATTAGATCGAATACATTTTGTGATATGTTTTGCATATTTTTTATAATGTTGAATTATATTAGTAAAACCAGATGTGATCGTTGGAGTTCCAATTAAAGAGGTATCACCAAAAAAGAAAATATTGTCAGCAGCATTCCCCTTAATTATACCTAAAGGCACTAAACCATAAACTACTTTTCTTAAATTTTTTTCCTTTAAAATTCTTTTTTTATCCCATATTTTAACATGTCTTTTATGAATATTTTTTAATTTAAAAGGATTTATTCTATTATTAATATACCGAAATGTATAAAATACATATTCACGATTTCTTACTGGAAATATTTCAAAGAAATTTATTGGATAGCTCTTTATCATAGTCTCTCCAAGGCAAAAATCTTCTTCTTTTAAGCTAATTTTTTTATAGATTTCACCATAAATTACACAATAATGAAACTTTTCAAAGATATTATACTTTTCAATAAGTTTTGAATTAACACCAGAGCAATCTATTAGAAGTTTAGAAAAAAATCTCCTTTGGAAGTTTTTATCCTCAAATAATTATCTTTATGCCTTAAAGATAAGAATTCACAGTAACTTTTTAAATCACTTCCATTTGAATTAATCTTATTTTTGAGATATAACAAAAGTTTCTTTTCATCTATACTGGCCGCTTTATCATATATAATAAATTTATTATCTTTAAAAGATTTTAGATAGCACTTCCCGAACTTAGCAGATATAAATCTCTCAAATCCAGCTTTTTTAATTATGCTTTCTTCAGTAGTCCAATTTTTTGTTGTTTCTCCTATCTTCATTTTATCAATTACCAACACTTTAAACTTCTTAGATAACTCACTTGAAATTAAAAGTCCTGCAGGCCCTCCGCCCACGATAACGGTATCATAAACTTTTCCTCCTTCCATAATATCTTTAAGATTGTTATTATATTAAAGATTTCCCTTTTAATGTAACTATATTTAGAGATAAGAAAGGTTTTTAAACGAACAAAACTTAACAAAATTATGCCATCTGTGATAGTCTGGGTAATAATAGCAATTCTTGTAATTATAGTTCTCTATCTGATTTTCACATATAACAGGCTAATAACATTAAGAACAAGAATAGAAAATGCATGGTCCCAAATAGATGTTCAATTAAAAAGAAGATATGATTTAATCCCAAATTTAATAAGCACAGTAAAAGGCTATGTAAAGCATGAAAAAACAACCCTTGAAACAGTAACAAAAATGAGAACCTCTTTGATAAGTGGAACAATGTCAGAAAAATCAAAAGCTTCTGATGCCATCTCAAATGCATTAAAGACAATATTTGCAGTAGCAGAAAATTATCCAAACTTAAAAGCAAGTGAAAATTTCAAAGCATTGCAGGAAGAACTGGCTGGAACAGAAAGCAAGATCGCTTATTCAAGGCAATTTTACAATGATAATGTCATGGAATACAATGCAAAAATACAGCATTTCCCGGTAAGCATAATAGCGAATATGTTTAAATTCATAGCAAAAGAATTTTTCAAAACAGAATCAGAGGCAGAAAAAAAGCCTGTAAAAGTTGAGTTTTAATCTTTTTGTATTTAAAAAATATAAAAAATGATATATGATGAGATTTCTTCAAATAAAAGAAAATCCATATTACTAATATCTATATTCATAATAGTTATAATAATACTCGGATATTTAATTGGTTTTTACATAGGGAACGTTATTCTCGGCCCTATCATGGCTTTTCTAATCTCGATTATTTTCATATTAATATCCTATTTTGCCGGAGACAAATTAATCCTTTCAATGTCACATGCCAAGGAAGTAAATAAAAAAGATTATCCTCATCTGGTTAATACAGTCGAGGGATTATCAATAGCAGCGGGAATTCCAACACCTAAAATCTATACAATAGAAGATTCAGCAATTAATGCGTTTGCCTCCGGAAGATCACCAAAACATGCAGCAGTAACAGTTACAACAGGAGCCATAAAAAGATTAAATAGAGAAGAACTAGAAGGTGTTATAGGCCATGAAATGTCACACATTAAAAATTACGATGTAAGATTTATGATGTTGGCTGTATTATTAGTGGGTGTTATAACATTATTAAGCGATTTTATTCTCAGAACTTTTTTATTTTCAAGAGGGGGGGATAGAGAGGGAAAAGGGGGGATATTTGTTGTCATTATATTATTGGGGCTGGTTCTAGCTATTTTATCTCCATTAATAGCTCAATTATTAAAATTTGCAATATCAAGAAAAAGAGAATTCTTAGCAGATGCAAATGGAACCCTATTAACAAGAAATCCGATGGGTTTAGCAAATGCTTTAAAGAAAATTAGAGATGATAAAGAGCCTTTAGTAGAAGCTGCAAATAAAGCAACAGCCGCGCTTTTTATTGAGAATCCCTTAAGGAAAATTGGTGGGAAAATAAATAGTTTGTTTTCTTCACATCCGGATGTTAATGAACGTATCAGAAGATTGGAAAAGATGTAAAGATGAGCATAATAAAAAGGTGTTTAACCTATTTGCCGGGAAGTCTTATTCCAAATCTCAAAGGATTTGGTGTAAGGTGAATTGGCAACGAGGTGAAATAAAGCAAATTATTTTATTTTATATTTTTTCTTATAAATATACCAATTTTCTTTTAAATTTACAAATTCTTCATAAGCTCTGCATAATAAGAAGGGATTTGTTTTTCTTTCATTACCAATAGTAGAACTTTCTTTGTTCCCATAATTATGCCCGGGATAAACCTTTATTTTGTCATCCAGAAGCATAATTTTCTGTAGGCTTTTCCATTGTTCTTCAGGATCACTGCCTTTAAATCTCCCCCCTGTTCCACCAATCTTTCCGACAAACAACAAATCTCCTGTAAAAAGTATCTTGTCATTGATGAGGATACACATTCCGTCTTTGATATGTCCGGGAGTATAAATAAACTTGACTTTTATTCTTTTAAGGTTTAAAATTTCAGAATCTTTGGCTTTCACATCACAGTTTAAAGGACTATATTCATTCATTATAATTTTCGCCTTAGTCCTCTCAACAAGCATTTTGTTTCCCTGGACATGGTCAAAATGAGAATGCGTGTTTATTATGTACAGCAGATTTAGGTCATTTTTCTCCAAAAAATCAAAAATTTCTTTTGAATCAAAAGGGTCTATTATAATTGCTTCTTTCTCAGGATTTGCAACCAGATAACAGAAATTTCGGTCATATCCACCACGAAATTTTTTTAAAATCATAATCCAGATTCTTTTTTCAGTAAATCTGCTTTATCTGTTTTTTCCCATGTAAATTCATTTTCCATTCTACCAAAATGACCATAAGCAGCTGTCTTTCTGTAAATAGGCCTCTTTAAATTTAAATGTTTAATAATATCACCAGGTTTTAATGAAAAATTTTTCTCTATTAATTCAGTTATTTTGTCATCAGAAATCTTTCCAGTACCAAAAGTATTTACAAATATTGAAACTGGTTTTGCAACACCAATAGCATAAGCAACTTGTATCTCACATTTATCAGCCAATTTCGCAGCAACAATATTTTTTGCGATATACCTGCACATATAAGCACCTGATCTATCTACTTTACTGCTGTCTTTGCCGGAGAAAGCACCTCCACCATGGCTGCAATATCCCCCATATGTATCCACAATTATTTTTCTTCCTGTTAATCCAGTATCCCCCGGTGGTCCACCAATAACGAATCTTCCAGTAGCATTTATATGGTAGACAGTTTTATTATCAAGATACTTGCTACAAACAGGTTTTATTACACGTTCAATAATATCTCTCTTTATTTTTTCATTACTAACATCAGGATCATGTTGCGCAGCAATAACAACAGTATCAACTCTCAAGGGTTTTCCATCTTTATACTCAACAGTAACTTGGCTCTTGCCATCAGGCCTTAAATAAGATAATATTTTCTCTTTTCTTACCTCAGCTAATCTCATAGTTAATTTATGTGCTAAAGATATTGGTAACGGCATTAACTCCTCTGTTTCATTACACGCATAACCCACCATACTCCCTTGATCGCCTGCTCCTTGTTCTTTATTTTCTCCAGAGTTAACACCTTGAGCAATATCCGGGCTTTGTTCATGTATGCTAGTCATAACACCAACATCACTATAACAAAAACCATATTCGGGCTTTGTATAGCCAACATCTTTTATTACATCTCTGGCAATTTTTTGAGCATCAACCTTTCCTTTAGATGTTACTTCTCCAGCTATAACAATTAATCCTGTAGTTGTAAAAGTCTCAACGGCAACTCTAGAGTTTGGATCTTGTTTAATAAATTCATCCAATATAGCATCAGAAATTTTATCAGATAATTTGTCTGGATGTGCTTCGGTAACAGATTCACTTGTAAATAAAAAATTTCCTTTTTTCATTTTAAATCACTCTAATAAAAAATTGGTTATTTATAAATATTTAGTATACAAAAAACTAAATGATAAACCTCATAAAATTTAGCTCTTTTAACATTTTCTTTTTAGACATATGTAGATTATTGGCAAAATTGTTTACAAGCATAATCTTTTGGTTATTTCTTCTGTTGGAAATCCAGATATTCAAAATTCTTTCATTTCTTTTATAATTTACAATATTCTTGTTTTTTTCATTTTTACTATTGGCTATACCAGAACTCAGGAACATATTGATATAAGTTAAGAACCTGTAATGCTGTTTACTTCTTATTCTTTTCCTAAAGATATCAGCCAAAGCCAGATAGTAGTATGCCTTTTCACAATCATCCCGAGCATATTCATAAGGTATATTCTCGTCTAGCCATAGGAATAGATCATCAAAATCCATATCAACATTGTTAAGAATGTTGTACAACATCCGTTCATCTTTGGTTTTGAATATTATCCTTAAAACATTGCTTATATCTTGCTTTTTTTCCCTGTCATGCATCTCTAAGTCTAGGACTTCTTTGTTTCCTATCAAAGATTGTAGATCATTTATAGCAGCTCTTGCATCACCATTGTTAAAATATGCAATTTTCCTTAAAATGTCTTGATTATATGTTAGTTTTTCCTCATTACAGATACGCTCTAAAATTTTAAATACAGATCCTTGTTCAAGTCTTTTAAATTCAATCATTTTACAACTCTTCTTGATAGCCTTGAATTTAGGACCAGAGATGTCATTTCCAGTTAGAACAACAGGAAAATTTCTTATAGAAATAAGATCACTTATAGATTGTATGCCTCCTCTGTCATCTCCAGTCATACCATCTATTTCATCAATAAGGATGATTTTTTTATTCTTGAACAGACTTTTCTGCTTTATTGCATTGCCAAATACACTATCAATATCCTCCTTCTTCCTGAAATTACTCGCGTTTAATTCCACTACCTCATAACCAAACTCATTTGCAAGGGCATAAACACTGGAGGTTTTTCCAACTCCATTAATTCCATATAAAAGACAATGCATATTCTCTTCAACACAGGATTTCAATCTGCTTAAGGCATAATCCTGGCCTATTATTTCTTTTGTATTTTTTGGAAGATATTTCTGTGTGAGTAGCATTTTGATTTTTCCACCAATATTTTTTAATCTTGCTTAAATACAAGATTCTTCTTTGGATTATTGTCCTTTCATGTATAAAATGCAAATTATCACTATACATTAATAAATCTTCCCGCTGTTTGATATTACAGATTTTTATAATTGTTATATCCTAAGCAGTTGTTTACTGATTTCAGAAAGATATATGACTAATAGTTAACAATCAAAGGTTTTTCTTTTATATGATAAAAGATAAGATTATTCAGGTCTTAGAGCTTACCAAACAGAATGATGCCAACATAGCTTCTAATTGTACATATTCATCACTTCCTTCAATCAACCTGAATTCAGCCTCTCCACATTTTTCAATCATTTTAAGCTTTGTTTTTTCATCCACATTTAAGCTTAAAATTTCTTTTTGAACTTGTTTTATTATATCCAATCCGCTTAACCCATATTCCAGCATGGCATTCAGCAGTTTTTTTCTAGCATCAATAAAATCCCCGCTTACTGCTAACTCTAAGACTTCTTTTATATCTTTAGGTTTAGCAAAGCTGGCTGTTTCATGAATCAGGTCTTCAGTTATGTTCTTGCTTACAACAGCGCAACTTTGTAGGACATTCTCTAATCTTCTAACATCACCTTCGCATAGTTCATACAAAATATCAGTGGATTTTTCATTTATTTTAAGATTTTCATTTTTTGCAATCTTATTTATGACTTCTATTATATGTTTTTTTTCCAATAGCTTGAATCTGAAAATAACGCATCTGCTGGTTATAGCATCTATAATTTGGCTAGAATAATTACAACTAAAAATAAATCTTGTGCTATTGGCATAGGTTTCCATAGTCCTTCTCAAGGCATTTTGGGCATCTTTTGTCAATGCATCAGCCTCATCTAGGAATATTATTCTAGGGATGTTAGATCCAATTGACATTGTTCTGGCAAAGCTTTTTACATCATTTCTTATAGTATCAATACCTCTAGCATCGCTGGCATTCAATTCCAGAAAATTCTCTTTCCAGTTTTCCTTGAACAAATGCTTGACAGTCACTAAAGCCAGGGAGCTCTTGCCTATTCCAGATGGTCCTGAAAATATCATATGCTGGATATTCTTGTTCTCAACCATTGCCTTAACTCTTTTAACAATGCCCTCCTGCCCAATAATATCTTCAAAATTAGAAGGTCTGTATTTTTCAATCCATAATTCAAGGTTTTTGTCCATGATATTTATCAGTAAAAAATATTTATAAGGGTTTGCACAACATTTAATAATAAAGCTATCCCTTAAGAAAACATGAAAAAAAAGGTTTCGATTCTCGATTCAATAGGAAACACACCCTTGATTGAACTAAACAGTATTTACATAAAGTTAGAACATCTTAATCCATCAGGTTCAATAAAAGATCGAATTGCTAAGTATATCATAGAAAAAGCAGAGATCTCAGGCATGCTGAAAAAAGGAATGTATATTGTCGAGGCAACTTCCGGAAACACAGGAATTGCCTTTTCATTAGTAACCTCTGTTAAAGGATATAAGATGATTGTTGTTATGCCTAAAGGCCTGACAAATGAAAGGACTAAGATGATTCTGGCACTAGGAGCAAAATTGGTCCTGGTAAAAGAGAATTGTGTTTCTTGTGCTATTAAAAAAACACATGAAATCTCCAGAAGATTAAACGCCTATCTACCGGGGCAGTTTGAGAACGAATGGAATATAGAAGAAAATGAGAAAATCTTAGGAAGAGAAATCTTAAAACAGCTTAAAGGTAAGAAGATAAATGCATTTGTAGCCGGTGTTGGTACAGGTGGCTCCTTAATAGGTATTGGAAAAGCATTGAAGAAAAGATTTCCAGATATTAAAATAATAGCTATGGAGCCCTATGAATGTCAATTATTATCAGGCAACGGTTATAGGCATCACAAAATCCATGAGCTACATACAAAAATTTGCCACAAACATGAAATAGAGGGCATTGGTGATGGTTTTATTCCCGGTATAATAAAAAGAAATAGATCCTTAATAGATGATGTAATAACAATAAAGACATCAGATGCTATTGATGCAACAAAGAAACTGGCGCATAAAGGTTATTTTGTAGGAATAAGCTCAGGAGCCAATTATCTGGCAGCTTTAAGGCTAAAACAGAAATACAACAACGTCATTACTTTATTCCCTGATAGAGGAGACCGTTATCTAACCTTATTATATAAAAATAAATAAAAAAAGAATTAAAATCAATGAATAGAATCAGACTTCGTCGCCGAAATCTTCAGTGTCTGTTTGCTCTACTTCATCAATAGAATCATCTACATCAGAAGTTTCATCCATATCAGAATCTTCATCCATGATTTTTTCATGATTTTTTCTGCCTTCATTATGGTCTGAATCTTCACCAGGACTGCCTTGGCCAATAACTTCACCAAAACCAACTTTTCTTAAGACCTTTGTTATTCTTATCTTAACATGTTCGTCTTGTTTCACATTTGGCACAAATATAACAAAACCTTTTATTTTTGCTATACCATCACCCTTGCCACCAATGGCATCTATTGTCACATCTAATTCATCCCCAACATTCACAGGGGCAAAATTTCTAAATCCACCTTGTTTATACATTTTATCTTTCACTCTCCATATATCTATGTTATCGCTAATGATTAAGAAAAAGCTTCAGTAACCATCTGTTACCAAACCTGAAATTCCTTAATTATAGCCATTGAAACTGGCATTTAAGACTATTTAAATCTTTCTTAGAGACTTTCTATACATAACTTAGATTCTAAACCTAAACCATTAAGGGCATCTTCTTTTGTCTTGTAATCACCGAAAATAATACCTAGTTTACCCATAACAGTTAGGTTATACACACATTCAGATAGATTATAGGGCACCAAACAATTTTTTCCAACATTCATCATTTCTTTTGATTTAACAATAGCCATAAGACCTACAGGGATATTAATTCTACACCACCTAAATTTAGGGTTATCGGCATTACATTAGAATTGCAATGTGCTATATGGCTTCTAATTTCTTCTAGATAGGATGCTGCTTCAGGATTCACTAATAAAAATCCATTTATTGCAATATCTGCATGGTTTTTATATTTTATATATGAAATATCCATACCAATCAAGTTGGGTGATTTGGAAAAGAACTTAAACCCAACTATCAGAACAGTAAACAATATAAACAATTCACTATAAGGATTAGAAAGCACATTTTAAAGAAAATAATTGATAAATCAAAGAATATGCCCATAAACTAAAGATGGAAATCTATAAAGGGTCAGCAACAGAGAGTGAGATACTAAATTATTGGAAAACTAAGAAGATATTTGAAAAACTAAGAAAGAAAAATACCGGAAAGAAATCCTTTTCATTTATAGACGGACCAATAACAGCCAATAATCCGATGGGCGTGCATCATGCATGGGGTAGAACATTAAAGGACCTATTTCAAAGATATAAAGCAATGCAGGGCCATGATGAACGTTATCAAAATGGTTTCGATTGTCAAGGGCTTTGGCTAGAAGTAGAGACAGAAAAGGCATTGGGCTTTAATTCCAAAAAAGATATAGAAAATTACGGATTAGAGAATTTTTCTAAAGCCTGTCGTGCACGCGTAAATAATTTTTCTAAGATACAGGAACAACAATCAATAAAACTTGGCCAATGGATGGATTGGGATAACAGTTATTACACAATGGATGATTATAATATCGAATCTATCTGGTTTTTCTTAAAAAAATGCCATGAAAAAAAATGGTTGTATAAGGGAAAAAGGATATTGCCGTGGTGTATAAGATGTGGTACTAGCTCATCAAAGCATGAAATGAGTGATGAGGGCTATGCAGATTTAGTTCATCCTTCAATATACGTCAAGGCTAGGATAAAAGGCAGAAATAATGAATATCTTCTTATATGGACAACTACTGAATGGACCCTGTCAAGTAATGTTGCAGCAGCAGTTAATCCCAATGTGAATTATGTGCAGATAAAATCTGGTAATGAAACAATCTATACATCAGAAGCAACAGCAGGGAAAATTCAAGGTGATCATAAAATTATTAAAAAATTAAAAGGCAAAGATATAGTAGGATTGGAATATGAACCATTTTATCCTGACTTGGAAGTACAAAAACAGGTAAGACCAAAGGTTATTTCTTCTGAAGACATTAGTGAAACAGACGGTACAGGAATAGTGCATATAGCCCCAACATGCGGAGATATTGACTATGAACTGGGCAAAAAATTCAATTTGAAGATACTAGACACAGCTTTAGATGAACTTGGCAATTACAATAAAGGATATGGGTGGCTCTCGGGGAAAAATGTCAGGAATGTTAAGAAAGACATTGTAAAAGATTTGCAGGCAAGAGGTTTATTATATTTTGTTGAGGATTATAAGCATCGTTATCCAATATGCTGGAGATGCAAGCATGAACTTGTTTTTAGGCTAGATACATCATGGTTTATTTCTTGTAATGAAATAAGACCAATTATGAAAAAAGAGGCAGCAAAGATTATCTGGTATCCTGAACATACTGGCAAGCTAATGCAGGACTGGCTCGATAACATGGAAGACTGGAATATATCAAGAAAGAGGTATTGGGGTCTGCCATTAATGTTTTATGAATGTGATAAATGTAACAATCTGGAAATTATAGGATCATTAAAAGAGTTGAGGGAGAAATCTTTTAATAAAAAAGACATTGATAATCTACCAGAGCTTCACAGGCCGTGGATAGATAAAATAAAAATAAAATGTAAATGTGGTCAAAATGTAGGAAGAATAAAAGATGTTGGAGATTGCTGGTTGGATGCAGGTATAGTCCCCTTTTCAACATTAAAATATTCTAAAGACAAAAAATATTGGAAGAAATGGTTTCCGGCAGATTTAGAGATTGAAATGAGGGCCCAAATAAGGTTATGGTTTTACGCACAGTTATTCATGTCTGTTGTTCTAGAAGGAGTAGCACCATACAAAAGAATTCTTGCATATGAAGAAGTTAGAGATGAAAAAGGGGAAACAATGCATAAAAGCAAAGGCAATGCTATTTGGTTTGATGATGCTGTTGAAAAAATGGGTTCAGACATAATGAGGTGGATGTATTGCAGCCAAAACCCACAATATTATCTAAATTTTGGATATGGCCCTGCTAAAGAAGCAAGGAGCAATCTCTTAACAATAGAAAATCTGGCAACTTATATTAAAGGATATTGTAAAAAACCTGCAAAATCAGACAGCAATGACCGGGCAAGTCTTTGGTTATTATCAAGAAGAGAAAATCTAAAACTGAATGTTACATCTTCCTTAGATAATCTCGAATACCATAAAGCTTTTGAGTCAATTAAGAATTTTCTGATAAATGATATATCCAAAACATATGTCCAGTTTATCAGAGAAAATTTAGATAATGGAAAGGTCCAGAAAGTCCTTTATGACTCTTACTTTGAAGGTATAACTCTTTTAGCGCCATTTCTTCCATTTATAACTGAAAAAATAAATATTGAAGTTTATAATAAAGACTCAATTCATTTGCAACAATGGCCAAATGTAAACAGGAAATTAATAAACAAAAACATAGAAGAAAAAATGGAATATGTTAAAGCAGTAATTCAGCAGATACTTGCAGAAAGAAATGCTAAGCAGATAAATGTAAGATGGCCGTTAAAAGAAGTAACAATCACCACAAAAGACCAGAAGATAATTGATACAGTAAAATTGTTGAAAGACCTTATACTAAAACAGACCAACATTAAATCAATAAACATATCTATAGATAAGAAAAAAGATCTCGAAATAAGCATCAATACACAATTAACAGAAGAATTAGAAATAGAAGGTTATACCCGTGAAGTTATACGAAGAATCCAGGCTTTAAGAAAAAAAGCAGGGCTGAAAAAAGACGATTGTATTGAGTTAAGCATAAAAACAGCACAAAAACTAGATGAAAAAACAATAAAGAAAATTGTTGGGGCTAAAACAATTAAAGAATTAAAATCAGCTGAATTTATGGATAAGTTTACAATAAAAGATAAAGAATTTGAGATTGGATTTAATACTGTAAAATAAATAAATTTGATTCTCCTAATATCTCAATAATCTCTACCGGCTTCGATTATTTCCTTAACTGCTAGTATACCTCCTACTAAAACACCTATAAACGTGAGCATAGCAAAAAATGTACCACCATTAATGAGGAATTTAATACCATATCCAATAACAATAAATGTAGCTGATAATCCGGAAATACCAAATGCCAATTTCTTTTTATCTACCATATTATTTACTAAACTAAGAATTAGATCTTCTTCCTAGTCCAGGGACATAATCTGAAAATTCTCTACCAATGGCCCTTTCAGACTCTAAAATTATAAGTGCTCTCTTTTCAAGAGGTATATCTTCAAGAGAAAACTTTTTATCTATTCTAGTAATTCTCCATAGACTATCTCTTTTCCATAATATAAACTCTGTCTTTCTATATAAAGCATTTTCGTCATTTAATGTTGCAGTAACAATGGCTTGGTTATCTTTAGTTATAAGGATTTTATCAAAATTTATTTTATCAATACTTTTATACCCAATTTCTACTTTAAAATCTAAAATATCGGGAGGAATTTCTATTTCCGAAATTCTTTTTAATGATGTTATATCATCATTATTATAAGCAACTCTAAAATCTTCAATAATTTTTTTTAACATCATTTTCATTAGAACTTGAAGAACAACTAGTAAGCAACATGGTTGTTAAAGAAAAAAGGATTAAATATTTATAATTCATTTTGATAGTCATAAAGATAACATCATATATATCTCTTTCTAAACCAATAAATTTTATGAAATAATTACTTTCCTATAGCAACAATATTCTCAAAAGCCTTTATATATCTTTCTCTTTTCTAAAATATAAATCAGAATATAATCTCATCTGATAGGAGGGTGCAAATAATGGTTAAGGGATATGACATAAAAATTCAAAATATTGTTGCTTCTACAAGTCTAGAGCATGACATTCCGTTAATAAAACTCGCCGAGACTTTACCAAACACAGAATATAATCCCGAACAGTTTCCCGGTTTAGTGATGAGAATAAAAGATCCTAAAACTTCAGCTTTAATTTTCTCATCAGGCAAAGTTGTCTGCACAGGTGCTAAATCAATGAAGAAAGTTAAGGAATCAATAAATAAAATAATAAAAAATCTGGCTAAGATAAAGATAAGGATTAAAGTTAAACCAATAATAAAGGTCCAGAATATGGTTGCTTCTGGAGAGATACACATGGATCTGAATTTAAATTCTCTGGCTATGAAATTGGAAAATACAGAATATGAGCCAGAGCAATTTCCTGGTTTAGTTTACAAATTAGACGGAACAAGAGCTACTTTCTTATTGTTCAGTAATGGAAAAATAGTCTGTACGGGAACAAGGTCAGAAACAAAACTGAAAGAAGCAGTGGCAAAATTAGTTGTCAACTTGAAGAGATTAAAATAAAAGATTAAGATAAGGTCATAAGATACTCGGGCTGTTTGGAATTAACTCCAGCAGTATCCTTGTTATAATAAGATATCAATGTTATTAAATTAATTTGGTAAAAACTTGTTTTATATTATCTATTTTCTACAACAAAATCGTTTATATAACAAAATTCTTTAAATAGAAATACCTGTTGGTTTTTGGTAATATTAAAAAAATGGAAACACAAGAGCAAATAGATAAGTTAAAAGAATTTATTCAGGGGTATTATGAAGAAAAAGCCCATAACCTGGCAAACAAAGGAATATCAACATTAGTTATAGATTTCTCCGATCTACTGAAGTTTGAACCTGAAATAGCGGATTCGTTGATAGAAGACCCAGAAGAGATAGTTAAAGCAACAGAGATAGCAGCAGAAGAATCTCTTGGACTCGGAGAGTTTAAGGTACGCTTCCATAACCTGCCGAAATCTCAGTTTATAATGATTAAGGATATTAGAAGTCTGCATCTTGGAAAATTTATGTATATCGAAGGCATTGTTAGGCAGGCATCAGATGTTAGGCCTCAGGTAACATCTGCGAGATTTGAATGTCCTTCATGCGGTAATACGATATCAATACTCCAGTTAGATACAAAATTCAAGGAACCTTCAAGATGCACCTGTGGCAAACGCGGGAATTTCAGGCTCTTAAGCAAGGACTTAGTGGATGCTCAGAGACTGGTCATAGAAGAGGTCCCGGAATCTCTGGAAGGCGGAGAACAACCCAAAAGGCTTTCGGTTTTTTTGAAAGAGGATCTGGTAGAACCAAGAATGGAGAAAAAAACAACACCCGGAAGCAAAGTCAGAATCACAGGGATAATAAAAGAGGTTCCAGTATTGCTGAAAACAGGCGTACAATCCATAAGATTTGACTTGATGATGGAGTCAAACTTCATTGAGCCAATAGAGGAAACATTTGAAGACATTTCTTTAGATGAAGATGATGTCAGGAAAATAAAAGAGCTTGCATCTGATCCATTGGTGTATGAAAAATTAACAGCATCAATAGCACCTTCAATATATGGCCATGAAAAAATAAAAGAAGCCCTTGTTTTGCAGTTAATGGGTGGGGTAAAAAAAGAAAGGCCTGATGGAACAAAAACAAGAGGAGATATGCATGTACTGTTAGTTGGCGATCCGGGAACAGCCAAATCATCTTTAATAACATCACTTTCAAAAGTAGCACCAAAGGCAAGGATAGCATCTGGTAAATCAGCTTCAGGCGCTGGATTAACTGCGGTTGTAGTCAGAGATGAATTTCTGAGAGGTTGGGCATTAGAAGCAGGTGCAATGGTCCTGGCTAATGGCGGTTACTTATTCATCGATGAGCTTGACAAAATGACCAAAGAAGATAGGGATGCATTGCATGAAGGTTTAGAACAGCAAAGAATAAGTATTGCAAAAGCTAACATCCAGGCCACACTTCGTTGTGAAACAACAGTTTTGGCAGCGGCAAACCCAAAATTAGGAAGGTTCGATCCATATACACCGTTAGCATCCCAGATTGATTTGCCTTCTACTTTAATAAACAGGTTTGACTTAATATTTCCTATCAGAGACTTGCCAAACAAAGAAGCAGATGCAAGAATAGCTTCACATGTTCTTGGTCTGCACAAAGAGCCGGAAAAATTAATCCAGGAAATTAATCCAGATTTTTTTAAAAAATATCTTTCCTACATTAAAAAGAAAGTTAAGCCGCAGCTTTCAGATGATGCAATCGAAGAAATAAAGAATTTTTATGTAGAATTAAGGAGCTCAGTACAGCCGGGAGATCAAGCCATAAAACCAATACCAATATCAGCAAGACAACTAGAAGCTCTCGTCAGATTAGCAGAAGGTTCAGCTAAGGTAAGATTGTCAAAAGAAGTAACAAAAGAAGATGCAAAAAGAGCAATAGAATTGCTAAGATATTGTCTGATGCAGGTTGGCTTTGATCCAGAAACAGGGCAGATAGACATTGACAGGATCACAACAGGAATTCCATCATCTCAAAGATCAAGGATAATAACTATTAGAGAGATGATAAACCAATTGGAGGAAAAAGTCGGAAAACAAATACCTCTAGATTCAATAATCAATGAGGCAATTGAAAAAGGCATAGAAAGATCCCATATTTTGGATGCCATAGAAAAACTAAAAAGAGAGGGAGAAATTTTTGAACCTAGATTAGGTATTATTAGCAAATTATGAGATTAGAAGATGAATGAAAAAATACAAAGACAAACAGCTTACAGGATATGGATCAAGAATATATTATCGAGTGAATTTAAGAAAGAGGAAGGTGAGTTCAGACCACAATACATAACATTAAGGAATATAAACATAGCAAGGGTGAACATAATCGCAACAGTGATACAAACGATAAGGAATGATGAAAAACAATACACATCAATAACTGTAGATGATACCTCAGCGCAGATAAGGATAAAAACATGGAACGAATCAACAGAACTGCTGAAAGATATAGAAATATCTGATACAGTGTTGTTAATAGCCCGTATAAGAGAATATAACAATGAACGTTATCTGGTCCCAGAGATTATTAAAAAGGTTGATCCCCTTTGGGAATTAAAAAGAAGATTGGAATTATTGAGAGAGATAAAATCTGAAGGCATTGAAATTAATGAGAATATTCATGAACAAATGATAGAAGAATCGTCTCTTTCTTCAGTAACAGAAGAAAGAATGCAACACAAGGACATGAAAGAATCATCAAAATTAAAAATAATTAAATCAATAGAAAAGTTAGATACTGAACAAGGAGCTAATATATTGGATGTGATAAAGGAAGCAGACATTAACCAGGAAGAAGCAGGCAGGATAATAGAATCCTTGATAAAAGAGGGAGAAATTTACCAGATAGGCCAGGGCAGATTAAAGACAACATAAAGACGGCATACATTTAAAAATGCATTTGTTCTCAGACTAGTATGAAATTAGATTATAGCAAATTAATAGAAGATGCATATAAAAGTCTGCCTGAGAAAAGCGAACAAACAGACAGATTCGAAATTCCAAAAGTGAAAGGCCATATTCAGGGAAACAAGACAATAATATCAAATTTTATGGCAATCTCAGATGTTTTAAGAAGAGAACCAGGACATTTGCTTAAGTTTTTTCAGAGAGAATTAGCAACCCCTGCTTTGATAGATGGACCAAGGCTTGTTCTAGGAAGAAAGCTTTCAGCATCTCTGATAAACACCAAATTGCAGCAGTATACTGAAACATTTGTATTATGTTCAGAATGCAAAAAACCAGATACGCAACTAACAAAGGAAGACAGAATATCAATATTAAAATGTACTGCTTGTGGTGCAAAGCATCCTATTAGAGCAAAGATATAGGCATTAAATGATTCTTATAAAGATACATAAAAATCCAAATGGAGAGATAGTAGCTATGTGCGACTCTGATCTAGTTGGCAGAAGATTTGAAAGTAAAGACCTAAGGATAGACATATCAGAAAGATTTTATAAGGGAATTGAAATAGAAGACAAGGCAGAATTATTAAAACTAATCAAAGAATCTAGGAACCTTAACATAGTCGGAAAAGAATCAGTAGATTTTGCAATGAAAAACAATGTTATAGATAGAACTAATATAATAAAAATAAAAAAAATACCTTACGCAATAAAAATAATGTTATGACAAGAGAAATCTATACAAATGACCGATACTATGAAGCTATCCTCCAGCTAAGGCCAAACAATCTGCTCCTTCTCCTATTTGTCAAAGATCAATTAATCAGGAAGAAAAATGTCTTTATATCTAAAGAGGTGAAAACAAAAACAGGTATTGATCTGTACTTGACAGATAAGCAGTTTGCAAAAGAAGTTGCGAAAAGATTAAAGCAGAATTTCAATGGCACAGTAAAAACATCAGCTTCATTGTTCAAGACAGACAGACAAACAAGCAGATTAGTCTACAGGTTAACTGTCTGTTTTAGATTGAAATAGTTAGTTTTATAAGAGCAGATCTTATTTCAAGGTTCATGAATGATAGCAGAAAGCATAAAAAAAATCAAAATCAAAATCAAGAGCAAGAAGAAATTTTTAGAGTTAAAACCCCGCAGGGAAGAGAAGTAATCGGACTAACAGAACAAAGACTTGGGGGCAGCAGAATGCGTGTAAGATGTCTGGACGGAAAAACAAGGATATGCAGAATTCCAGGCAGATTAAAAAGATCGTTATGGATAAGAGAAGGAGATATATTGCTTGTTGAGCCATGGGAATACAGCACGGATAATAAGGGAGACATAATATTCAAGTACAGGCCAAATCAGATAGAATGGCTGAAGAGAAAAGGTTATCTAAAAGGATTAGAAGAAGCAGAATTCTAAATATTTAAAAGCTTTAACATTTTAGGTTTTTATTGAGAAAAATGCAATTTTTAGATCAATTGAAAATACCAAAAGACAGGATAGGTGTTCTTTTAGGAGAGAATGGACAAATAAAGAAAAAGATAGAGATATCTACATTAACAAAAGTAGATGTCAATTCTGCAGAAGGTGATGTGGTCATTTATGGTGATGATGGCCTGAAAATTTTGATGGCAAAGAATATAATCCATGCAATAGCAAGAGGCTTTAACCCAATGATAGCATTCCAATTGCTGGAAGAAGACAAGAATATAGAAATGCTGGATATAAAGGAATTGCTTAGAAACAAAACAAAGAATGCAATAATAAGAGTAAGATCAAGGATTATTGGTAAAGAGGGCAGAGCAAGAAAACTCATAGAAAAAATGACCGATACTGAAATATCAGTCTATGGAAAGACAGTTGCAGTAATAGGCACACATAATAATGTTGTTGTTACCAAGAGGGCGATAACAAACTTAATTTTGGGCAGCAGACATGGTAATGTTTATGCTTTTATTGAAAAAGAAATGAAATCTATAAAATGATTTATTGAATCAATAATCCAATTTTAAAGATAAAAGTTTATAAACATCCGGTTTTCTTTTTGATAAAATGGCGTATGGAAAAGAAGAAAATAATTTGAAGAGGGTAACAGCAGAAGAGTTATCTAAAAACCATAAAGAGATTTCTGTTGCCAAATTCTTTACAAAGAACAGGCATTTGCTGGGTTTTGACAATCCTGTAAGGGCTTTGTTAATGACTGTAAAAGAAGCCTGTGATAATTCATTGGACGCATGTACTGAAGCGAGAATCCTACCGGATCTGTTCGTGGAAATACAACAAATATCAGAAACAAGATTCAAGATCATTGTAGAGGATAACGGGCCAGGGATTGTAAAACAGAACATTCCAAAAGTATTCGGTAAGTTATTATATGGGAGCAAGTTCCACAGATATTTACAAAATCGTGGATCTCAGGGGATAGGCATAAGCGCTTCTGTATTATACTCACAGTTAACAACAGGAAAACCGACAAAGATTACATCAAAAACAGGGAAGAACAAGCCTGCTAATTACTATGAACTGACAATCGATACAAAAGAGAATGATCCAAAAATAATAAAAGAAGATATTGTTGAATGGGAAAAAGAGCATGGCACAAGAATAGAATTAGAATTAGAGGGAAAATATCAAAAAGGCAAACAATCTGTCGATGAATACATTAAACAAATGGCTATTGTAAACCCGGAAGCGCAGATATTCTACATAAGCCCTGAAAAAGAGAGGCAGGAATTTTTAAGAGCAACCAATAATCTGCCAAAAGAGCCAAAGGAAATTAAGCCACATCCTTATGGAATAGAGTTAGGAAGCCTTATACAAATGCTGCAGATAACAGAATCAAGGACATTACAGAGTTTTCTCACTACAGATTTTTCAAGGATAGGGCCTGGAACAGCAAAGGAAATATGTGATAAATCAAAATTAAACACAAACAAAAGACCAAAAGATATCCAGAGAAATGAGGTAGAGTTATTATTCAAAGCAATGCAGGAGGTCAAGATAATCGCACCTCCAACAGATTGTTTAAGTCCAATAGGTGCCGAAATCCTAGAAAAAGGCTTGAGGAAAGAGGTTAACGCAGATTTTTATGTTACAACAACAAGACCGCCGACAGTTTATAGGGGTTTTCCATTTATTGTTGAAGCATCAATAGTCTATGGTGGGGATTTAGATAAAGAGGGATCAATAAGATTAATGAGATTTGCAAATAAAGTTCCATTATTATATCAGCAGGGAGCATGTGCTATAACAGAAGCTGTTTCAGAAACAAACTGGAAACCATACGGTTTACAGCAAAGTGGAAATAATCTACCATCAGGACCAGCAATTATTCTTGTACATATCGTATCAGTCTGGGTTCCTTTTACATCAGAAGCAAAAGATGCAGTGGCTCATTATCCAGATATTATAAAAGAAATAAAATTAGCATTACAAGAATGTGGTAGAAAATTAAGTATTTACATCCATAAGCACATAAGAGCAGCTGAACAAAAGGAAAAAATAAGCTTATTTGAAAAATATATTCCTGAATTAGCATCAGCATTGCATAACTTAACAGATGAAAGCAAAACAAAGATTGAAGAAAATTTAAGAAAAAGGTTAAAAAAAGATATGCAAAACCTCATAGAACAAACAGGTATGAATAACATAAATGAAGAAAAAACAGAAAAAGAATCAAAAAGAGAAAAACAATCACAATTAATCTAAAATGGCAAAAAAAACAAAATCACAGGAAGAGCTTGAAAGATTAGGAAATAAAATAGTTTATGATATTGAAAAGGGCAAGAACCCTGAAATCAGTTTTCAACTAAGAAACTTAAGTAATATAGTTTTTGATAAAAAAACAAGAACATTAAGATTAGGTGATAAAACAGGCAACAGATCTTTTTTTAATGTAGCTCATTCTAAAAAATTCTTGCAAACAGTAGAAGTTGCTAGTGTTCTCAAAAAAGAATTATTAGAAACTGGAAAACATGAACATCTTAGGGGAGTTTTCTATATGACTAAAAGAACTATTCCGGGAACTAATGTTAATATTGTAGATGAGCAGGTTGAATCTGATAAGGTTATAGAAGATTTAGAGGTTATTACAGGATTATCAAGAGAACAATTGCATGTTTCTGCAAATAAAATGGGCAGTATGGTTGGTAGTATAATACTAATAGATTCGGGTGATTTAATAGACTGCTCTAAACTAGGTAGGGGTGGTTATTCGGTCCCTTCAATAACAGATGAACTGGAATTTAAAAAAGTTAATGCTAAGTTTGTATTGTATATGGAAAAAGCTGCCATATTTGAAAGATTAAATGAAGATAAGTTCTGGCAGAAAAATAATTGTGTTTTGGTTACATCTCAAGGCCAAACAACAAGAGGTATAAGGAGATTACTACAAAGATTATCGGAAGAGGAGAATCTTCCCGTTTATGTAATGACCGATTTTGACTGTTGGGGGTTCTACATTTATTCTGTTGTTAAATATGGCTCGATTGCCCTAGCCCATGCATCGGAAAGACTAACAATTCCCGGAGTTAAATTTCTTGGTATCACAGCAGATGATATACTAAAATACGACTTAAAAAAGCATTTAATTAAGCTAAATGAGCAGGATCTTGCAAGGATGAAGCAGGTTTCTGATTATGAATGGTTTAAAGATAATAAAGAATGGCAGAGACAATTAAAAATGATGAAAGAATTTGGTGCAAAAGCAGAAATTCAGGCATTAAGTGCAAAAGGTATTAGTTTTATATCAGAAAAGTACCTCCCTGAAAAAATAAAAAATAAAGATTTTTTAGAATAGAAATATATAAAAATACTAAATTATTCAAATAAGAAGGTGAAAAAAAGATGGCAGATTCTGGCGGAACATGTCTGGATTTAAGAAAACAACATAACGATAAAGATGTTTTAAGTGCTTTCGGTAAACTAGTCTCTGGTAAATCTAATTATAAAACAGTTGAATCAATGCAATTACAGCAGAAATTATGTTCAGGTTGTAAAAATCCATTAAAAGGACAGGAAAAATTCTGCCCTAATTGCGGAACAAAAGCCCAATAAATACCACTTGTAAATAAGATCGATATATATATAAATTAGTTATTTCTATTCTTAATTAATTAAAGAGGTTGAATTTGATGAGAACAAAAAACATAATCTTCGTTTTATTCTTGTTTACTATTTTTTTAATTGTGGCTTGTGAAAGAGAAACTGTTGGAAAAAGATTACCTGTAACAGCTGGTGGCGGTTCTGGAGGAGGTACAGGTACTAGTGGAGGAGGTCCTGTTGCTGTAGGAGGTACAGGTACTAGTGGAGGAGGTCCTGTTGCTGTAGGAGGTACAGGTACTAGTACAACTATTTCCGAGTTTAAGACATTTCCAATAAACAATGAAGATAAATCTATGACAGGACACAATTTTTGTATTAAGAAAGGATACAAAAAATGTGTTAGTGAACTAACTTGGGTAATTTTATCCTATTATGAAAGCGTTGATTCATCTTGTAATAAACTACAATATAGAGATACACAATCGGAGTTAGATTCTTGTGATAGAATATTAGGAAGTTCTGAAGTTAAGTGCAGACAAAGCAATAGCTCTAATGAAGGATTAGCAGAGCCAGAAAAAGGAGATTACAAATGGTCCACACATGCTAAAGAAGTTATCTGCACAAGATGAATTTTGAATGAAAGAAAAACTTTTTAAATTGTCTTCTTAATTCTTATTTATACGCCCGAGTAGCTCAGGCTATTAAAATAGGAGCAATCGGTAGAGCACATGAGGCAAACTGTGAAACTGTTAGCCGATCAGGATTGAGATCATGTGGTCTTTTTGTGTTGAAAAACTCAAAACCACAAACAGGTTCAAGTCCTGTCTCGGGCGCATTCTCTTTCAAAATTGCTTAAATAATCATCAATCAGTAGATAGGAAAGTAAACTAATTTAATAGGTAAAATGGTTCTATTTATAATATTTTATCTTTAGTTCTCAGCAGTTTTTAAGAAAATTTTAGAGAATACTAAATTTGGATTGTGATTTTGTAAAAATAACTAGAAAACGAGAGAGTTCCAACTAGAACCTTTCTATAACCTAATAGAAAGAACCATTACGTTGGAGGATCTTCAAAAGCTACTTTGTAAAGAACAACTGCAAATAGTTTAGAGGTGATTATTGGCTTTTCTGATAATCTCCCATAAAGAGATAAAGAAACACAGATATTTACTAAAACCCAAAGATTGTATAAACATACTGAAAATAAGAAATAAAATAATCTAATGCAATAATTTTTAGTTGTAGTTTTGGCTTTAAAGTCATGATCAAACTGCCTGTATCCAGTTTCA
>Ga0209541_10001714_pt1 | contig 42828 bp, 53 predicted proteins | sample RifCSPlowO2_01_FD_184027 | JGI IMG/M metagenome (GOLD analysis project Ga0209541, IMG submission 184027) | Groundwater microbial communities from Rifle, Colorado - Rifle CSP2_plank lowO2_0.1 (SPAdes) (version 2) | ecosystem: Environmental > Aquatic > Deep subsurface > Groundwater | place...
TTCAGCGCAGTTATAGCCATTGGCGATTTTATGGTTGTTGCCGAGGAAGACATAGTTTAGCATTGCTTAATTCTTGAGCATAGTTTTTTAAATCATCTTATATTCTTAAATCCGATAAAATGACAACTGCCATCTGGACAGAAAAGTACAGGCCCGTTGATTTCTCCGACATAAAGGGCCAGGAAAGCATCGTAAAGCGCATAAAGGCCTTTGTTGCGCAGGGCAATATGCCGCATCTGTTATTTTCTGGGCCGGCAGGCGTTGGCAAGACATCTTTGGCTCTTGTTGTTGCCAGAAGCCTGTTCAGGGACAACTGGCACCAGAACTTTGTAGAGCTGAATGCTTCGGACGAGCGTGGCATAGATGTAATACGTAATAAAGTAAAGGATTTTGCCAGGACAAGGGCCATAGGGGATGTCCCTTTTAAAGTAATCTACCTGGACGAATGCGACTCACTTACACGCGAGGCTCAGCAGGCCCTTAGAAGGACAATGGAAAATTACACGCAGACCTGCCGCTTTGTCCTTTCCTGCAACTACAGCAGCAAAATTATAGACCCGATCCAGAGCAGGTGCGCTGTTTTTCGGTTTAAGCCTCTTGCCAGGGAGGATATGGACTCAATAATGGATAAGATTGTGAAATCAGAAAAAATAAGCCTCAATGAAAAGGCGAAATCCGCAATATTTGAGGTTTCTGAAGGTGATTGCAGAAAAGCCGAGAATATCCTCCAGAGCTGTGCAGCTATTGAAAAGAATATTACAGAAAAGACAGTCTATTCACTGGCATCCTATGCAAGGCCTGCTGATGTAAAAGAGGTCCTGGAGCTTGCTGTCAAAAACCAGTTTATAGAGTCGCGCAAGAAACTGCTGGACGTGATGCTCAACTACGGTCTGTCAGGATTGGATATCATCAAGCAGATCCAGAAAGAAATACTGAACTTAGACATTGACAACAGGGAGAAGATGCATCTGATAGACAGGTGCGGAGAGGCGGAATTCAGGATGACTGAAGGCTCTGATGAGTATCTGCAGTTAGAGGCTCTTCTCAGCCATTTTGTTCTTGCAGGCTCAAAAAATAATAACTAATCTATCTTTCTTATTATTGCTTCTTAACCCTTATTTGCTTATGCACAAGATTGCTATATGCGTATGACAAGGTTAAATCCAGCTCTTTTGTGTACAATGCATTGGCAGGCAATGCGTTCTTCAGCCTGCACAGGATAACGGCCTTTCCATTCGTGTCCAGCCTTGCAACTCCATCCCTTCCTCCTGACTTGCATTCCCATTCATTTGCATCAGAGACAGAGAAAGCAAGCTGGTCAAATCTGGAATCAAAAGGCTGATTTGGCAATGTTACATCCCCCCCATCTACATTCTCTATTGTAAATTCTACTGCAACCTTTCCTGTACCTGCTGTCTTTTCTTCTGCATTGGTTACTTTGATAGGAGCGCCTGATGAAAACACATCCTTTGTTCCTTCCACATCACAGACACTTGTGTCCCTTAAATTCTCTTTAAAGCATACTTTAGGCACAGCTGCCTTGGTTTGATATTTATATGCCAGCCTTGCAAAAACGCTTACATCATAAGAGCTTCCGCTTAACGGGACCTTATACCTTGCATCCTGCGTACCTGAGGTGAAATCAATGGTAACCTCTCCTCCCTGCTCATTAACGTCCTTCTCCACCTTTTCAATAAGCTGTGTGTTGCTCAATTCCTGATTTGGCACGTTATCAAAATCCCTTAGGTTTATGCCAAGCAAAGTGACAGTAGCGTTTCCTGTAGCCACATCACTTTCTCCCTTGTTCTTCAGAGTAATCTCTATTGGAAATGTTTCCCCTTCAAATATCTCTTCTGTATTGCTGGCATCGTTAAATACGCCCATCTGGACAATTTCAGCCACCAGCCCTTTATTTCCTCCTATGTACGGGGATGTAGGTGTGTCTACAAGATTTGTTTCCTGATTATCGCAGCCTGCTGCAATAACTGCCAGAAGCATCAGTATGCCAAAATAACGGATTTTCATTTTTTGACCTCCTAATAATTAATCTCCCTGAACACCTCGATATCCCTCTTTACAGAGGATGCATAGCCGTATTCCAGGCGTACAGTAAGCGGTGCGCGGTATGCACTGCTCAGTTCGGCTGTGGATAATCTGCAGAATATAAATCCGCGGTTGTTGCGCAGCTCCAGATACTCGCCTATCCCGGGCCTGCATTCTGTCATCGGGATGTTTCCTACCATAGCATCCACGATGCGCACACGGTTTAAAGTATCCCAATCATAACCCCTGTTCGGGTCCTGCGAGACATCATTCTCGTCAATAAGAAGGCCTCCGCCGACATCGCTGACCCATACCTTAAACAGAAGGTTTGTGGATGTTGCATCCTCCTCTATGTTTGTGACAGCTACAGGAGCTCCCTGGCTGCCTGTCATTTCGACATTGCTGAAATCGTCTATCTGGCAGACTTTCTCTCTTACAAATGTGCTTCTTGGCTCAGGATCCACACATATATCTGCAAAAGCGACTGTTTCATAATGATAGGTGGCAGTTGCTATAACTGGCGTCCTGTAAAATGGTGTTCCAGAAGGCAAAGGAAACGCCCTTCCTGAAATAACAGCTGCCCAATATCCGCCTTCCCGGTTGATTTCGCTTTTTCCTTCCAGTGCGCGCTCATCCAGCTGCCTTTGCTCAGGCTGGAGGTCAATAACACTGTCATCAAATCCGCCAACCCATATAAACCCGTTCAGGCCGCCAATCTCGTCAAACTGTGGGTAAGCGCCCCTGTTCTGTATTTCCACTGTAAACTTAATCTGCTGGTCATTCTCAAATATCCTGTCAGGGGTGCCTTCAGGAAACTGCAGAACAAGCCCCTCGCTGCCAGTGCGGAAATTGAATTCCCTTGGCTCTTCCACCCCTCTTGGCGCAGAACATCCGCTAATAACAATAGCAAGCAATAGCACTCCCAATAACAAATAAAACCTCTTTTGCATTTTATTCACGGATGAATGCTAAACCCTCTTTTTCTCTATTTAAACTTTTTGTTTTGTCAGGATATAGTTCTCTTTATCTTTTCCCTTTTAATAAATAAGGCTCTTTTTGACAGTTACATCCTTTGAGATGGTGAACGTGTAGCCGTAATCCAAAACCACTTCCAGCGGGGAGGTATACGTGCCTTCATTTATGTCAATGCCTTCCTCTAATACGCATCTTGCAAGGCCATCATTCTTCCGCAGCTTTACAAAGCCGCTCTTTCCAGCGCTTTCTGCCCCTTCTTTTTTCGGCTCGCAGTTCAGTTCCTTCCTTTCGCCTCCAAGATATGCGCTTACCTTGACAACATTCACATCATCGTATTTTAGCGGTTTTGCAGAGCACGCGTCCTCCACAACATTATCCGTAGTTGTCTCCCCTTTTCCTGCATTGCCTATCTGGATGATGAACTGCGGCTTTACTTTGTAGGGCGCTTCATGCGGCGACATGTGCGGCTCTATAATCTTTATTGCTACCGGCGCCCCCTGGCTGCTGAAGCGCATATTCTGCACCTTGCATGCTTTTTCCCTTCCACGGGTATTGTATATGTCGGTGTCAATGCAGGCAGTAGTGTCCAGCCTTGTCTGGTAGCCATAGCATGCGCTTATCCTTATTGGCGTTACGCGTTTCTCGCTCAATTCATCAATTTTCTTGGTGTTCAGGCGCAGGGTAAGTATATCTTCTTCTCCTGAAGGATTTTCAACTGTTTTACCCGGCAGGTCAAAGCGTATTTTTGTTCGCTCTGGGTCTTCAAAAGAAATCTTTTCCCCAAACACCTCAGGATCAAACTCGTTTATCTCCATATAGTCGCTTTCAAGGGCAATGGACAAAAGCCCGTTTGTGACAGGGTACGCTCCCTTATTTGTAATATGGATGCCTACTGGAATAATTCCTTTCTCAAAGGCTTCAGAAGGAGGAGCATTCTCCAGAAATACCATGCCAAGGCCTTCTGTCCCCTGCTGTATGTCAACCCCTGTTATTGGTCTGTTTCCCTGGTTGCCTACGCATCCTGTTGCAGCCAGCATGACAAAGAATATTAAAAGGCCAAATGTTTTTTTCATGAAGCAGCCTCTATTTCACCAAACCAATGCTTTGCATGATGATTCATTTTGAAAATATAACATATTTTTTCTAAAGTAATTAAAACTTTTGACAATGTTGAGCTGTATTGGCATTTTTGTTTTTTGTATTTATGCAAATGATGGCCTGACGTAATCATAAATTCCGTTCTTTATGGCACTTACAAGCCTTGCCCTGAATTCAGGCGCCTTTAAATTAGCCCTGGTGCCTGGATTGCATATGTATCCCACTTCAATAAGAACAGCTGTCGGATATCCGAGCCTTTGGTTTCCTGTTAATATTGACAGGCTATCATGAATGGTTATATCCTCTGTTCTTACTTCAGCTGGAGTGCCGGGAAATTCCCTTCTTAAAGAGGCTGCAATGGAGCCTGCCAGATTTAAGCTGTTCTGCTCATTGACGGTTCCTGTATTGTATATAACCCACATGTTATTGTTGCTGCAATCTCTTTCTTTTCCGTCAGCTGTATTGTCAACATGAATGCTTACAACCATGTTTGCACTGCCGGCCATAACAGCATCAATCCTTGGTGTAAACTCTAAATTGTCAGGAACTGTTCTTGTCTGGAATGAATTGCTGCCTAAAGAGCTTATCAGTTCCTTGGCTAACTGCCATGTTATCTCTCCTTCCTTTGTCCCGTCAATGGCCTCTCCTCCGCCGCTTTCTACACCATGGCCTGCATCAACAGCAACAACAGCCTCTCCTGGTGAAAGCGGCAATCCTGCTTGCCGTGCTCCGCTCATAGCCCTGCAGGCATTGTCATAAATCTCAATTATCTTAACAGGATAATTAGGCCCATAGCCCTGGTAGGTGCACATGTTATTCCCTTTTGAATCCGTTTTCGGCCGCTGGGGTGTGCTGCCGTCATATGTCTCCTCACAGGCTGTTTGCATGGCGGTAAAGAATGGAACGTTTTTTGTCACCCAGTAAATGGCCCTGTTTGAAACGGCTTCTCCCCTGTTATATGCCAGAAGCGCCATTCTTAATTTGTTCAGCTCGTTTAGCCCTGCGTTAAGCTCTCTGTCCTTACCTTCCACTATTGTATACTTTATGTCTAGTATATCTGCACCATCTTTTATCTGCGTTCTTACCGTGTCAGCATTGGTATATGTTTTTCCGTGAACCTGCATAATTCCGCCATTGTATATCTTTGGATTGCAGCCGCTTTCCTGGTAAGCAACAGACATCAGCATGAGAAGATCTATCCTGTCCTTATAGCGCATTTCTTCGCGAACTGATCCGAAATCTGCCAGATACGGCTTACATACCTTGAGAACGCTCTCATTAAGCCGGCTTAAGTCAGCTCCGGAGCAATAGCCAGCTATGCCTATTTCTTCCTCAACCCCAGGCGGCAGGTATACATTTACCTTTATCTTCTCTTTTAGCTCATAGTCATAAGTGACGCTGGTCCTGAAGAAATGGGTAGCAACTGGCGTCTGTCCCAACACATCTTCCACATTCGGAATGCGCATCAGGCACCTTATTGATCTGTATTGCAGATTCACGTCGGAATCTTCCCCTCCAATAGGGGTCTTGAACGCCCTTCTTCCAATATCATTCAGGATGTAGGTATTATAATCATTGTCGTCCAATGTGCGCGGCTGTATCAGGTCAAACCTATTGTCGCAATTGTCTATGAATTCCATGCTTTTTGGAATCTGGACAATTAATTCCTTTATTTCAGAAACCTGGCCGTTCCACTGGTTTTCTACAGTTATTCCAAGATATGGGTTGCTGGGCTCGTCACTGGAAATTCCGATAGGCGGCACATTTGTTTCCATGCCTATCCTTACAGGCCCGTTGGTGAACAGCGCAACAGGATTTCTTTCAGTGATGCCGTACTGCTTTAATGGATCGATATTCTCTCTTCGCAACGATCTTAAGCGCTCCCTGTCCATGAAATAGCTTTTCAGGAAAGCCAGAGTCTTGAAATTGAATTTGGCATTCAACTCTATCTCATGCGTTCCCTTTCCAAGATCTCCAGGTTTAAATTTACACGAAACAGCCTCTTCTTCTGCTGTGTATATCTTGAACTTTGCTTCCGGTAGTGTATTGACCATTCCTGGGATCTTCTCCTTTGTTTTGCATGTTACGCTCAGGTTTACAGGCTCGTCCTGGTCAAGTGTCTTTGTTGTTAGTGTGCCCCATACCTCTGCGCTTTCATCCGTATAAAAGCGTGGGCTTGCGGCCCGTATATTCTCAAAATAAACTCCCAGCGGCTCGTTTACATTTTCCTCCACCCTTCCTTTGTAATAGCCGCCTGTGGCATATTCCAATTGGAGCTGAAGGCCTTCACTGACTTTCTCTGCAAATGTCTTTCCCTGCTCTATGGCAGCAGCTTCCCCTTGCTCAGTTGTAATATCTGCCGACCCAACATCAAAAGCAATTACATCCTGGGCAAAATTAACGACTGTAAATAGGATCAAAGCAGCAAGCAAAAATGTTATGAGGGCACTCTCTACTTTCCGTTGGGATATTATAAGTGCCACATAAAGCCATATTGGAAGTATAAACCTATTAATGCCGATGTCCGGCACATAATAATGCAGCAACCCATACCCTACATAATCCAGGATTAACAGGCCTATAAAAATAAGGTTTGACCTGAACCCGTCATCAAAATATTTCCTTATGAAAAAATAAAAAAGCAGTACAAAGGCTGCATGAGGCACGCTGAATCTCAGGATGCCCATTGACATAAAAAAAGAAGCTGTAACAATCAAGAGGGCTGTTGAGACCAATTCCTTCGGATCAAATCCTTTTTTCCCTATTTTTGTTGCAACATAAACAGAAACTGTGGCTAGCACAAATACATTGAGTAATATCCTGCTTAAATTTTCCCACTGGCTCAACGCGCCGAAAACAGCAAGGAACTGCTGTGGGTCAAAGCCGTTAAATCCAGTCTGTATTGAAAACAATGAATCCATTGGGGAATTTGCATTTACAGCAATAGACCCGCCAAATAAGCCTACTATCAGGTTCCCTATCCACCTGAAGAGCCAAAACAGCCATTTTAATTTTAAGAATCCTTCGAGCCATCCAATGTCATACATGTAAAGAAGAAAGGTGAGGAAAATCCAGGTCAGTGCAGTCCCTCGTTTCATTGATGAAGATTCTTTTACATGCTCTTCCTCTGCCTTTTCCACCAATCCCCTGTCAGTCATGTGTATCAAATGCCTCTTTTTGAAAATAGTCAAGCAGAATAACTACATCGCAGCCATCTGGCATTCTAATCCACTAAAGCAACTTTCACGTCTACAACGTTAATCTCGTTGCGGGGCCTTATCTCGATGTAATTGTTATCCGGCTCAATCCAGTTGTTAATCTTTTTAGAATAAATGGGATCATCCTGCTCCACGCTTGTAAGGTGGCGATTTATGTTTAAGTCCGCTTTTTTATGCTTGTCATCATCAACAAATTCTATGGTTAAATTTGCATCCACGCGGTCTGCACGTATATCATCCAGCTGCTCATCGGTTACCTCGAAAAAATAAACAACAGTCGGGGTATCTTTCATCGTGAGGTCTACTTTTACCTGCTCTATGCTGTAGCTCCCGCTGTCAGTCCTGAAGACTACCTTGTTCTCGCCTGCTGATAATGCTCCTAAAACTGGAATTGGCTGCACAGGGTCATCGCATACCGGCACACCGGAAAAAACAATTCGGTTGTTTACAGTAACCTCAAGCGTGCCAACATTCCGTGCTCCGCTGCAGTAAGGCACAAATCGCAGGGTCGCTTTCTCTAAATTCAAAAACTCTGTTGAAGTCAGTTCAAATACGTTCCTGCTTTCCTGCCTGCTCGTGTCCGTGATGTCTCCTATGATTCGGATATCCTCCAGGCTGTATTCATTGGTGCTCCAAAATTTGGCTCCAACCGAGGAAACGCTGAACACCAGCTCGTTTTCCTTGAGAAGCAGGTTTTTTTCAAGTTTTATAGGGCCTACGTTTACAGTGGTTGGCTCAAACTCGTATACATCCTCGCCATTTAAGGAAATAGACAGTACGCCTTCCCCTTTTGGCGCAGTAAATACAAGCAGCACGTTGTCTGTCAGCCCAACATCATCCAATGTGAATCTTACAAGTTTCTCTTTTTTGTCGAACCATCCGTTGCGGACAGTAAAAGGATTGAATTTTTCAAGCTCGCGGGCATTCTTGGTTTCAGCGATGAACACATTGGGTATAAAACGGTCATCGATTCTGCCCATGGTATCCAAGCGCCCTGGATGCTCCAGCAGCAAGACTGTTTCTTCACGTGTTCCTGTGTCAAGGCTGCTCTTGCCGCTTTCGTTCTTCAGCAGCTTTTCCCTCTCTTCAACAGGCAGAAACAGTATGTAGATGATGATAAGCCCGGCAATCACTGCTACCAGAACAGCTGCATTCATGCCGCTTTGGGCTTTTTTCATTATACCACGTCTTTTTTTGCAGTTATAGCTTCAACTACTGCCACCTGAAAAATAAGTATCTTTATATATAAATCTTTTGATTACCCAAACTTGATGTATGCAGTGCAACTAACTGCATTTTATCAGTAAAATAAGGTGCTAAAATGTCAGGAATTTTCCACCAATGTCTCATTGGTGGCTAAAGCCGATTGAACAACCAATTGGAAAATTCCTGAGCATGAACTAAGAAATTTGCTTTTTGCAAATTTCTGGTTAACTTAAAATTCACAAAGTAAATTTTTGTTTCCCAGAAACGTTTTACGTTTCTGAGGATGTTAGAAAGCTTCGCTTTCAAACACTCAAGAACCGCCTGAAGCAGTAACTTGCAGAAACATTCCGCCAGTCACAGACTAGTGGTTCTTGACAAATATAGTGTTTGCATTTACGGAATATCTTATAGGAAATTTTTATGAAACTAATACATTTTGACAATAAAAAAGGCGAACTAAAGGTAAAGATTGAGAATCAGGATGATTTGTGGCACATGAGCCAGCTCATAGATCCTGGAGACATTGTTAAGGGAAAGACTCTGCGCAAAATTAAGATAGGCGAAAAGGACCAGCGCAGCATAAAAATAATAAAAAAGCCTGTTTTTATGGATCTTCTGGCGGAAAAAGCAGAGCTCAGCGACCATGCTGACCAGCTGCGCATTTCAGGAACCGTAAAAGAAGGCCCTGATGATGTTCCAAAGGGCTCCTATCATACCTTCACAATTGAGGAAAACTCAATCTTTACCATAATCAAAGAAAAATGGCTTTCTTTCCAGCTTGATAGGCTTAAAGAAGCAACAGGCTCTAAAGGCCCGACCATTCTTATATGCATTCTTGACAGGGAAGAGGTTTTTTTTGCGCTGACCAGAAAAAGCGGCTATGACATCCTTTCCAGGCTGAAAGGCGATGTCCAGAAAAAAAATGATATTGAGGTTAAAGAGGCTAACTTCTACAAAGATATCATTAAGGTTCTGGAAGATTATGACAGGCGCTATAATCCCCAGTATATCATCTTGGCCAGCCCTGCTTTCTGGAAAGAGGAGCTTAATGCAGCTATAGCGGATGAATCGCTAAAAAAGAAGGTAACTCTGGCAACATGCTCTTCAGTAGACCCTGGTGCTGTGAATGAGGTCCTGAAAAGGAATGAAGTGCGGAGCATAATGGAGATGGACAGGGCCTCTAAGGAAATGCAGCTTGTAGACTCATTGTTGGCTGAAATCGCAAAAGACAGAAATGCAGCATATGGTGTGAGGGAAACAGAGCTGGCTTCAGAGGCAGGCGCAGTAAAAGTATTGTTGATAACTGATGATCTTATCCAGAAGTCAAGGCGGGAAAATGCCTACAGCAGATTGGACAATATAATGAAGACAGTTGATAAGATGAAGGGCGATATTCATATTATCCGCTCTGGCCATGACGGCGGCAGGAAACTGGACGGGCTTGGAGGGATAGGTGCTATTCTCAGATATAAACTAAATTATTCATAATGGCATTAATATCAAAAACCCTTAAACTATGCAATGCATTTACAGAGAATCTGCCAAACACCACAAGATTCGGCAAAATCATGCAGAGAACTTAAGGCAATAGCAAGATGGAAAGGATGTTGGCGATACAGCCGCATTGGCAGGCCCTTCTTTTGTTGCACTTCTGTATAAGGCAGGGAAGCCAAAAGGCTGCTCCCGGTTACTGATAATGGCAACATTTAAATACTAGCTATGCGTAAGGTTACTATTGTTTTAACTGTAAAGTTAAAATAATATGTCCCTGTATCAAAGTTAATATACTGCAACAGGGTAAAAAAACGTAACATATTAATAGTAGTATCAACCTTTTACCCCACTAAGAAGTAAACAATTTTACTTCTAAAAAAAGGGGGTGTAGAAATATGATCGTGAAAGAGGAATTTTTAAGCAAGTTGAGACGGTATTTCTCGTTGAACTTGTATGAAGTCAAGGTATGGACTGCTTTGCTGTCCAGAGGGGTTTCTACAGCAGGAGAGCTTTCTGACATTGCCAACGTTCCAAGGTCCCGTTCTTACGACGTATTGGAATCATTGGAAAAGAAAGGATTTGTGGTAATGAAGCTTGGAAAGCCAATAAAATACATTGCAGTTCCACCAAATGAAGTGCTTGAAAGGGTTAAAAAGAACGTTAAAAACGACGCCCATGACCAGATAAAGCGCCTGGAGGATCTTAAAGGCACAGAAGTGATTAACGAGCTCAATTCCCTCCATTCACAGGGCATTGAATTAGTCGAGCCTTCTGATTTGTCAGGTTCTCTGAGGGGAAGGCATAACCTTTACAACCATTTGGAGCTTACAATACGAAATGCCGAAGAATCCGTTAACATACTGACTACGAGCCAGGGCCTGCTGCGGAAAGTAGAGGGCCTTAAGCCGGTGTTTGAAAAGCTGAAGAAGCGCGGTGTAAAGGTCCGCATTGCAGCTCCGATTACCAAGGCAAGCATGGACGCTATAAAGGATGTCAGCTCAGTGGCTGAAGTCAGGCATACAGACTCTAAGGCCAGGTTTGTCGTTGTAGACGGCAAAGAGGTCGTGTTCATGGTTATGGACGATGCAGACGTGCACCCTACATATGATGTAGGCATCTGGGTCAACAGCCCTTTCTTTGCATCTGCATTGAACAACATGTTCGACATGTCCTGGAAGGGCATGAAGCCTGTCACAGGCAGATAATTATTGCTTCTTTATTTTTTATTTATTTCTTATTTTTTCTGATTTTATGATAGGCAAAAACAATTAAGCATGATATAAATAATATAAAAATAGAATGTTTTTCGTGGCATCCTCAGAACAAAAGATATAAAAACAGACTCTCTACCTTATGCTAGCATGAAAGTCAATATACATGATTTAGAAAAAAAGGCAAGGGAGCTTCGCAGGGAAATAGTGCAGACTGTTTATACGGCAGGCTCAGGCCATCCAGGGGGCTCTTTGTCCAGCATCGATATTCTGCTTGCATTATACTCAACAAAGATGAGGGTCAATCCTAAAAAGCCCCATGACCCGGACAGGGACCGTTTTATCCTGAGCAAAGGCCATTGCAGCCCAGCTATGTATGTGATCCTCGCAGAGAAAGGGTTTTTCCCAAAGAAAGAGCTTGACGGCTTCAGGAAAATAAACAGGCTGCTCCAGGGCCATGTGGATGAGAAGGTCCCGGGTGTTGATTTTTCAGCAGGCTCTCTGGCACAGGGGCTGAGCTTCGGCAACGGTATAGCCATGGCTGCCAGAATGGATAAAAAAGATTTCAGAATCTATGTCATGATTGGGGACGGGGAATGCCAGGAAGGCCAGGTATGGGAGGCTGCTATGACAGCTGCACACTACAGCCTGGATAACGTCACTGTCATACTTGACAAGAACCTGATTCAAAACGATTACTTTGTGAAGCAAACCATGAATATTGACCCTATTATTGACAAGTGGAAGGCATTTGGATGGAAGGCATTTGAGATTGACGGCCACAACTTCAAGGAAATCATTAACGCGCTGGATGAAGCTGAGAAAGTGAAGGGAAATCCGAAAATCATTGTAGCTCACACTATAAAAGGCAAGGGCGTATCTTTCATGGAAAACAACCCTGAATTCCATGGAAAGGCCCCTAACAGCGAGGAGCTGAAAAAAGCTCTTGAGGAGTTGAAGGACTGATGCAGCTTGTTGCTACAAGAGACGGATTCGGAAAAGCTTTGCTGAAATGCGGAAAAGAAAATAAAAATATTGTTTCAGTAGAGGCTGATTTGGGCAAATCTACAAGGAGCAATTTGTTTGCTAAGGAATTCCCGGAGAGAAACTTCAACGTAGGTATTGCAGAACAGAATATGATGCTGGTCGCGGCAGGTCTTGCTAGTTGTGGAAAAATTCCGTTTGCCAGCACATTTGCCATATTCTCAGAGCGCGGATTTGAGCAGATACGCACGTCTATTGCAAGAAGGAACGCCAATGTAAAGATTGTAGGAAGCCATGCAGGCCTGCTTACAGGAGAAGACGGCTCAAGCGCCCAGGCAACTGAAGATATTGCCATCTACCGCTCACTCCCTAATATGACAGTTGTTTCTCCAGCTGATGCTGTAGAGGCTGAGAAGGCTACAATAGCCTTAATCCAATATAAAGGGCCTGCTTATCTTAGGCTGACGCGTGAGAAAGTGCCTGTCATTTTTGATGATAACCATAAATTTGAGCTTGGCAAGGGCCAGCTGCTCAGGGGCGGAAAAGATGCCGCTGTTATTGCTACTGGGCCGCTTGTGGCAGAAGCCTTGGAAGCGCACGAAATCCTGAAGAAAGAAGGAATCTCTTTGCGTGTCATTAATATGCCCACCATTAAGCCCATTGACGATAAGCTCATTGTAAAGGCAGCAAAAGAGACAAAGGGCATCATTACAGCAGAGGACCATAACATCATCGGCGGCCTGGGAAGCGCAGTGGCTGAGGTACTGGCTGAGAAATCTCCTTCCAGGATGGTGCGCATAGGCATGAATGATGTTTTCGGGGAATCAGGAAAGCCGTATGAACTGTATGAGAAATACGGGCTGACATCCAAGCATATTGCAAAAGAAGCAAGGCAACTTCTGAGAAAAACATGAGTTCAGTGCCATTTTCAGCAAAGCAGTAAAAACATTTATTAAATCTGCCATACAATAAGCAATTTTATCGGATTTCATGGAAATTGAAAAACTAATCAGGACACTGCATCCTTTGGAAAGGAAAGTCCTTCCTCTGCTGGACAAATTCCATACGATTGATGTGCTCCAGGAGAAATCAGGGCTTAAAGATGTGGAGGTTATGCGCGCCTTGCAGTGGCTTCAGAATAAGAGTCTTATCCGTGTGAAAGAGGACCTTCATGAGCAGGCGCTGTTGGAAGAAAACGGGAAGCTGTATGCCTCAAAAGGCCTTCCTGAAAAGCGTTTCCTGGAGATATTAGCGCAAGGAGAGCAGCCTATTTCTGAAATCCTCAAAAAGGCGCAATTATCAAAAGATGAGCTGAATAGCTCTTTGGGTATCCTGAAGGGAAAAGCTGCAATTGACATAAAGAAAGGCAACTGCTTGTCTGTTTCTCTGGCAGAAAACGGGAAAAAACTTCTGGATAAGGGGTTTCCTGAGCAGAAACTGCTTGATAAATCCTTTCCGGTCGAACTTAAAGCACTCAGCGATGAAGAAAAATTCGCATTAGAGAACCTAAAGAAGAGGAAGGACATAATCAAGCTGCATATAGCAAAAACAAAATCAGCTTACTTGACTTCTCATGGAAGAAAATTAGTCGAGAGAGGCATTAAGGTTGATGTGGAAGACAAAATTACGCCGGAGATGCTCCGCTCAGGCACATGGAAAAATAAGGAATTCAGGCGCTTTGACATAGAAATCAATGTTCCGAAAATTTATGGTGGAAAAAGGCATTTTGTCAAGGACGCGATTGACTATATAAGGAAGCTGATGGTTAGTTTCGGCTTTAAGGAAATGAAGGGGCCTTTGCTGCAGACATCTTTCTGGAATTTTGATTCCCTGTTCACTGCGCAGGACCATCCTGTAAGGGATCTGCAGGATACATTCTACATCAAAGAGCCGGAACTTGGGAAACTTCCTGATGATGCTCTTGTAAGCAGAGTCAGGCAGGCGCATGAAAAAGGGGTTGCAGGAAGCACTGGCTGGCAATATCAGTGGAGCGAGAAAGAGGCCAGAAAAAACGTGCTTAGGACGCATACAACTGTCTTGTCAGCAAGAACCCTGGCAGAGATTAAAAAATCTGATTTGCCTGCTAAATTCTTCGCGATAGGAAGGTGCTTCAGGAACGAAACCCTTGACTGGGCGCATTTGTTTGAGTTCAACCAGTTCGAAGGCATAGTTGTCGGTGAAGATGTGAATTTCGCTCACCATATAGGCTTTCTGAAAGAATTCTTCAAAAGGCTGGGGTTTGAAAAGGCAAGGTTCAGGCCTGCTTATTTCCCATACACAGAAATGAGCCTGGAAATTGATGTCTTTCACCCGGTGTATAAAAAATGGATTGAGCTGGGCGGGAGTGGGATATTCAGGCCAGAGGTTGTTGTTCCTCTTCTCGGAAAAGACATTCCTGTCCTGGCATGGGGTCCTGGTTTTGACAGGATTATAATGGATTATTATAAAATCAATGACATGAGGGAGCTTTACAAGAACGATCTTAAAAAGATAAGGGAAGCAAAATCATGGATAAGGTAAACTAAAATGCCGACTGTAACGCTTAACAAGGCTGTTTTTGAGAAGCTGGTTGGAAAGAAGCTGCCTATCGATAAGCTGAAGGACAGGATAAGCATGCTTGGGACAGACTTGGGAAGAATAGATGAAAAAGAGATTGAAGTGGAGATTTTTCCAAACAGACCGGATATGCTTTCTGAGCAGGGGTTTGCCCGCGCTTTCAGCTCTTTTATTGGGGCAAAGACAGGCCTTAGAAAATATGATATAAAAAAATCAGGCTATAAGCTGCTAGTTGAAAAATCTCTTCCGAAAGAATGGCCTTATGCGCTTGCTTGCGTTGTCAAGGGGATAAAGTTTGATGATGAAAAAATAAGGGAAGTCATACAGATCCAGGAGAAACTCGGCACTACTTTGCTGAGAAAGAGGAAGAAAGGCGGCCTAGGTTTGTATCCGCTTGAAAAGATAGAATTTCCGGTCAGGTTTGTCGGGATGGAGCCTGACGAAATAAATTTCAGGCCGCTGGAATATCCCAGCGTCATAACAGGCCGACAAATATTGTCAAAACACCCTACAGGAAGGGAATATGCGCATATATGCCAGGACTGGAGGAAATTCCCTGTTTTTGTTGATTCAAAAGAAACAATAATGTCAATGCCGCCTATAATCAATTCGCATACTGTAGGCAAAATTGACGAGACAACAAGGGATGTTTTCCTTGAAATAACAGGAAACGACATGTACGTGCTGCAGCATGCATTCAACATCATGGCAACCTCTCTGGCAGATATGGGCGGCCAGATTTATTCGATAGACTGCATTCAGCAGGATGGAAGCAAGCTCTCTGTTCCTAATCTCGCTCCAAGGGAAATGAAGATAGACATAAGCTATGCCAATAAGCTGCTTGGCACAGAATTCACTGAAAAAGAAATAAAAAAATATCTTGAAAGGATGGGATATGGCTATAAAAATAAAAAAGTTTATGTGCCATGCTACCGTGTTGATGTTCTGCACCAGATTGACCTTGTTGAGGACATTGCAATCGCTTACGGCTATGAGAATTTCAATGGAAAGCTTCCTGATTTCTTTACTGTAGGTGAAGAAGCCCCTTTTGAGGTATTCAAAAACAAGATTTCAAATATACTGGTTGGGCTTGGCTTATTGGAATGCTTTACCTACCACCTGTCCAACAAAAAAATACAGTGTGAAAAAGCCAATTGCAGCATTGATTTGATTGAGGTCAGGGATACGAAAACAGAAGACAATTGCCTGAGGGCATGGCTCATTCCATGCCTATTAAAAGTTCTGATGGAAAACAAGCACAATGAATACCCGCAGAACATCTTTGACATAGGCACAATCTTCAAGAGGGGGAACAGCGAAACAGGAATTGTTGAGAATGACAGGCTGGCTGTTTTGTTGTGCAATGAGAAATCAGACTATACCAAAATAAGGCAGGTTCTGGATTATTTGTTTGCCCAGCTGGATTTAAAATACAAGGTTGAAGAGGCGGATCATGGCGCGTTTATTGGCGGGAGGGTCGGGAGGATAATGTCAGACAATGCAAAAGTAGGGTATATCGGCGAAATAAGCCCTGAAGTCCTGTCCAACTTTGCCCTTGAGCTGCCTGTTGCAGCCCTGGAGCTCAATCTGACGGAATTATTTGAAACAATGAATAAAAATGTCAGAATTTTCCATCCAGTCTCTGACTGGTAGCACACACTTCAAGTGCCAGAATCCAGAAAATTCTGAGCATGAACTAAGAAATTTGCCGTAGCAAATTTCTGGTTTCTCAGAAATTTCAGAGGAAATTTCTGAGACTCAAAAACCATCCCAAAATTAGGCTGGCTTGAAAACATGCCACCCGTCTATGACGGGTGGGTTTTGACAGAAAAACTAAAGAAGCAACTATTTGCTCTTCTTTCCGGATTTGGCGGGAGCCTTTTCTGTTCTTCCGCCGACTTTGCTTTCAATGCCCTCTTCAGCCTTTGCGGGCATCTTCTTGCTCTTCCTCGGTTTTCCGGCTTTTTCCTTTTCCTTCTTTTCTCTGCCACGGATTTTCTTTGGCCGCTCTTTTTTGGGCTTGCTCTTCCTCTCTTTAATCTCAATGCCGAGCTTTTTGAATTCGCTGGCAACAGCCTCATGGGAAGCATTCTTTTTCAGCTTGATTGTTTCAGCTACAGGCTCCAGATGTGCTATATTGCATTTTCTGCGCCTCACCTGGCCGTCGACAAGCACGTAATTGTCATCCAGAATATCCACAATGACGCATTTTTCTCCTGCATCTCTTCCTGCAATCTTCACGCATATCCTTCCTATTTCCATCATTTTGTTTCCCTCTGTGATTTCAGCGCATTGGGCTTTTTCTGTTTTCAGTCGATACTATGCCCTTGCCTTCTCAATCATCTTTTTGCGCATGCATCTGGTGCACAAATTTCCACCGTAGGGCCTTGACGGACGCTTTTCTGCTTTTGAAAGCTTACGCATCATGCTGGGCCTTTTTCTCGGAATCCCTTTTAAGACAGCCCCGCACAGGGCGCAATGTCCAGTCTTTGACTTCTGTTTCCTATAGTGCAGTACTGTTCTTCCGCCAGGAACTTTGCGGTACACTCTTCGCAAAGATCTGGACCTGAGTTTTGGTGCTGGCATAATCTCCTCCTAATAAACTTTAAACCATTTTCGCAAAAGCATGCTGAATATTATGGACGAAATAATATACGTCCCAAGCCATCCTACTTCCCATCCGAAAAGGTTTGCAATCTTTAATGGCCTATAATTTATGCGTATTTCATTTACAGGCGCATTCTTGTCTTTTATCCTGTTTACAGGCTCTGCGTAAGACTGCTCTTCTGTAACAAGCAGCTCTTTTGAATATAATTGATTGCCTATCTTATAATTCAGGAAATACTCCCCATCCTGTTTTGCCTTTAGCAGCCACGTAGCTTTATTATCGGAAATCTGCTGGGTGGTGTTTCCATCCACCACTTCTATTTCCTCAGGCACTTCAATTGTAACCTCGCCGCTGGCTAGGTTTCTGGTGGTTATGGTTGTATTAAACGCATCTCCTGGCGCGATAGGAATAAATGCGTAATGCGCATTCATCCATCCGAATAGCACTATTATCGGAAGAAAAGTGAAAAGCGTGGATTTCATGGAGTGGCTCATATATTTCATGTTGGCCTGCATGGCTTTTTTCTGGACCTCTATCATCTTTTCAGGCTGCTCCCGCAGTTCTTTCATCTGTTTCTGAGAAGCCTTCATCTCCTCCTTGAGCTGTTTCATCAGGGCCTGGTTTGTTGTAAATTTATAGATGACTATGATTAACAGAGAAATAAAAAGTGACAGCCCTAGCACTACCCAGACAGGCGGGAATTTCAGCAGCGGCGACAATACAGGATCCAAAAATGCCATTTTATCCTCCTATAAACCTCCTCATCATGGGATTCATGTCCATCATGTGCTGCTGTGCAATCTCTTCATACAGTCTGTATACAATCATGACAGTCAGCAGTATGCCTGTCCCTTGGGACAGCGAGCCCGTCATATCAGCAACAGCAGCCAAAATCCCTACAGTAAATCCTCCCATCACTGTCAAGGGCCAGATGTACCTATTAAGCAATCTCTCCAATACACGTTCGTCTCTTCTGAAGCCTGGAATCTGAAGGCCAGATGCCATCATTTGTTTTGCTTGTGACTTGGCATCCATGCCGGCTGTCTGCACCCAGAAGATGCTGAATATGACCGATCCTCCGGCTAAAAAAAGAAGGTATGTAAGTGCCTGCAAGTACGGATCAGCCCCTATAGCTATAGTCTGCCTTTCAATCATGCTTCTTACTATATTCGGGCTTTGTATCCAATATACCAATCCGGACAATGGCTGCCCAGATGCTTCGCTGAAAGTCCCAAGCAGCGGCCTTCCCCAGTTTTGGAGGAGCCTTCCCCACAGCTGGAAATTTGCCAATAGCGCAGCCACCAGAATGACAGGAATGTTGGATGTATAGATGAAGCTTAACGGCCATCTTATTCCATGCCCTCTTATCCTTCCGAAAGAGAGCGGAATCTCAACTTTCATGGATTGCGCATAAACAGCCATTCCAAACACAAGCAATGTTGAAATCAATGCTGAAATCTTAATAGCTGCAGTTGTCGGATCGCCTGCTGCTAAGCTCTGGAACAGTGCAGGGATTGCGCCGGCAGCGTATGTTGTGCCTGCGAGCCCTGTCGGCCCTGGAAGCCAATTAAAAGCCTGGACAAATATGCTTTGGCTGACACCGGCTGCAATGAACAGGCTTATTCCAGAGCCGAAGCCCCATTTGCTCACAACCTCATCCATGAATAAAATCAGTATGCCTCCCAGGAACAGCTGGAAAACCAGCAAGATCTGGAACTGCAGGTAAAGCGGAGTGCCCTGTACTACAGCAGTGCTGAAACCTTCAGGCGATAAGCCGCCCATGAATACATAGATAAATGCCTCAAAAATAATGAAGAAGACAGATAATAACTTCTGGGTGCCCTGGAAACTCTTCTTTCCTTCTGGTTTGGTTAAGTCAAATTTCACCAGACCTGAACCGTTCAGAAGCTGCAGCACTATGGATGCGGTGACAATAGGGCCGATGCCTAAGGATATGATTGAGCCGAACTGGGCTGCTAAAATAATAGACAGGTATTCAAACTGCTGCAGCGCATTGCTTCCGAGCCCGAAAAGCGGCATCAATCCCAGTACAAAATAAATCACAAGTATGATGGCAGTCCATTTTAATTTCTCCTTGAATGAGAGCCTTTTCTCAGTAGGCCTTGCAACTTCCGGCAAATTAGAGGTAATTGTATTCCACAAACCCATGAGCTCCACCTATTCCTTATCTGCTGAAACTACCTCTCCGCCGGCTGCTTTTATCTTCTCTGCAGCTTTGGGAGAGGCTATGCCGACTTTGATCTGCATCTTTTTTGTAGCTTTTCCGTCTCCAAGCAATTTGTTATACCCAAGCTTCTGCAGGTCAACCATAAAAAAATCTTTTTCCCGCTTTGCCAGCTTGGAATCTGCCCACTTTTCAATTTGCTGGTCGACTTCAGATATGTTTATGCCCTTGATAATGCGCTTTATCCCTTTTTTCTTGAAGCCGCGCTTCCCGAAATAGTCCTCTTTCCATATGCTTGGCTTTTTTGCGTCTCCCCTTTTGCCTGTGCCAGCCATGCCTCTTCCTCCACGATGCCCGGCTCCTCGGTGCTTTTTCTTCGCCCCCCATCCATGAGTCCAGCTGCCTCTCTGCCTGCTGTTTTTCTTTCGTTTGTTGACTGGCACTTTATATCATCCTTTGTATCAGATCATTTATTTTTTCTCCCCTGTTGCCAAGGGCGCCGCTATTTGAGAATGTTTCTTTTATCCCTTTCCTGCCGAATCCCTTTCTTGGCGGCTGGAGCCTAAAAAATGGCTTTTCTTTTATCTTGCCGTCTTTTCCTTTTGTTTTTTCCTGGCGCTTGTCGATGAGAAGCTTTAGCGTAGCCTCATCTATAGGGCCCCACGTTACAAAATCCTTGGCAATTTTTACCATTCCCATCATATCAGGAGTATCCTCGATGATTATGCAATAATTTTTCCTGTGCAGCCTTAGGTTGCGGAGGGTATCTTCCTGCTTTGGGCTGAGGTGGATGCCTCCGCGTACGCGCACGACAGCTATTCTTTGTTTATTCATCTTTCTTCACTTCAGGAACTTTGGCGGCGCCCTCTATCAGCCCTAACTGCTCATAGTAGCGGGAATGGAGCTTTACAGAAATCAGCTTACGCAGCGCATTTATGCATGCCCTGATAAGGTTGTATTTGCTTCCGGTCTGCCCCCTTGTCTTGGACCACACGTCTTTGATGCCTGCCAGCTTCAAAACCTTTTGGCACTCATTCTCTACACAAAGGCCTGTGCCCCTTGGGGCAGGGATAAGCCTTATAACAGCTGAGCCGCATTTTCCATCCACTGAAAATGGGATAGAATGCGGGCTTTTGCAGCCGCATTGCCAGCTTCCGCATCCGCGCCGTATTTTAATGACATTCAGCTTGGAATTTCTTATGGCCTTCTCCCGTGCAGGAACTGTTTCTTTGGATTTGCCATAACCTATGCCGACATATCCGTCTTTATTGCCCACAACTGCAAGTGTTGCAAACTTCGGCTTGTTGCCTTCCTGGGTTTTTTTCTGTGTCTGCTTGAAAACCCTTCTTTTTCCGCCGCCGAATTTTCCCTTTGACTGGCCTATAAGCAGCAAATCTGTCTCTAGATTCGCAAGCAGCAGGTCTGTAATCTCCGGCTCAAGTATCTTGATGCCATTGTCTATCAGATAATCTATATCAGTAATCGAGCCGTCCCATACTTTCTTTCCGATGCTTGTTTTCGGCTTCCACTTTTCCCTGTCTATCATCCTCTTTTCTCTGGCCTCGCGCGCCACAATATCCTCTACTTCCTCAATCACTTCCACTTCCTCTGGCTTTTCTTCCGGTTTCATTGGCTGCTCATAATTTTCTTTTTGCAATCATTTACGTACTTGTCCAATTCAGAAGGGCTGATCCCGTTCTTTATATAGCTGACAAAGCGGCTTTTCAGGACCTCTTGCGGCAAGGAGGATGCGTACTGGATGACATGTCTTCCTTCCAGGCGCTCTTTCGGCGGCAAAACTACTGCATCATGCGGGATGTTTAAGCCTGCTTCGCTCACCCCTTTGACTACAGCATAGATTCTGCCTCCTTTTACAGAAGGGTGAAGCCCAATGTCCAGTACAGCATTTTTTATGCTCTTGTGCAATGCCTTCTTCCCGATTAAAAGGCCGACAAGATAAGCAGCCGGGATGTTGCCTGCTCCTGTTTTCCAGCCCATTTTTTTCAGCTCAGCACTGTGTGCAGATGCCAATACCTTGTCTCCCTGCGGGGTAAACTCCACTATCTGCGCCTGGATATTCTTGAGGGATTTTCTGACTACAAGTCGTGGCAGGCCGGATTCTAACAGCCCTAGCCGTTTTCTGTAGTGCGTTCTGCCTTCCCGTTTCCTGCGGAAAGGTATGGTATATGTCTTACTTTTCATTTTTTATCAGCTTGTGCTCCTCTAAGTATATCTTGACGTGCCTTCTGCTTCTGAAAAATCCGCCTTTGCTCTTGGAATAAATTTCCCTGTACGTATCCCTTGAAATGCGCTCACGCTCTCTTAAGTCCTTTACCAATTTCCGGATTGCGCGTACCCTATTCATCCATGCTTTTTTCCTTCCAAGCCTTGCAGTCTTTTTTCCTTTCCTGGATCCGGCATTCTGCTGCCTTCCTTTACTGCGCTGTATATTCCTCTTCCTGACCCTTCCTCTAGAAATGCCTCGTTCAGGGCTCTTGCGTATGGCATGGTCCAGCATAAGTCTGCGAATGTCAGCTTTTGTGATTGCCTCTTTGGCCTCTTCTAAGCGTGTTGGATCTATCCAGACTCGCTTTTCCGAGCATCCCCAGATGCTTGCTGCCAACCGCTTTTGCATCGATAGTCTCATGATAATCCCATTTTGTCAACTAGTTTTTTGTATGAGGAGCCTGTCTTTCTCCTTTTTCTCCTGTTCTCTTTTCTCCTTCTCGCTCAATTCCTCTTCCTTGCCTTTTGCCTTGCTTTTGTCTTCTTTGCTTTCTTTCTTGGCTGATTTTTTCTTTTTAGCCTCAGTTTTCTCTTTCTTCTCTTTTCTCTTTTGCTCCAGCATATCCTTGTATTTCTGGATAAAGGCCACAGGGTCCTTTACATTAAGTACCCTGATATTTTTCTTAGTGCATAACTCCAGGAGTTCCAGCCTTTTCTTTCCGCCAACTGCTTTTGCAATCACAACTCCTTCCTTCTCAGGATTAATGCTCTCAATGTCATTCTTGTTAAATGCCAGCTTTTGGATGAGTCCTAGCTTGTGAAGCCCCCTGACGGCCTTCGGGCTTCTCCATCCCTTGCTCACGCCTCTCCTGTACCCTTTCTTCCTGAGGCGCATCTTGGACTGGATGCCCTTCGGCTTTTTCCACTTTTTTGGGATTTCAGCCCTTTTATGGGAGTCTTGGGCAGTAAAAATAGGCTTCCTGCTTTTCATGCGCCTTCGCAGCTCAATCAGCTCCTTCATTTTATGTCCTTCCCGTCTTTATTGGTAATATAGATGCCGTCCTGGAAAATGCGTGTGTCATAATTTGTCCTTCGAGTAAGCTGCTCTATATCCGCAGCTGTCTGCCCAGCCAGTTCCTTGCTGATGCTTTCTACAATCACCTTATCCCCTTCCACTTTTACAGCAGCCCCTTTTTTTAAGCGCAATATGCGCGGAATTTTTTCCCCCAAAAAGTTCTTTACAGTAAACTCCTCTTTAGAGGCCGTAACGCTCATTGGGAAATGGCCCGAGCATATCTTCAGCTCATAATGGTGCATTTCATTGCAGCCCCTGATCATGTTGCGTATATGTGCCTTGAAGGTGCCTATTATTTTTCTTTGCCTCCTGCCTTGCAGGTGGCTTTTCAGGGATATTTTGTTTCCTGTAACGCTCAAAGCAAGCTGCTTATATGAGAGCGGCCGTTGTGTATTCCCGTTCTTTCCATTTATCGAGAGCACATTGTTTTCGTATGAGGCGCTAATTCCCTGGGGCAGCACAATATCTGTCTGCATACCTTTCCGCTTTGTACTTTCGTTTTTTTCCATTGTCTTAATAGCAGTAAGCCAGCAGCCTTCCGCCTATGCCCTTCTTCTTGGCTTCTGAATGCTGCATGACTCCTAAAGGCGTAGATACTATCAATATTCCTACATCCTTGGCAGGAAGATAGCGTTTTTCAAATTTTTCATAATCACCTTTTTTTACAGCATATCTCGGCTTAACAGCGCCGCACTTATTGATGGTTCCAAGCAGCTGGAGCTTGACATGGTTTCCTCTCACTTCCTGCACGTCCTCATAATCACCAAGATAATGGTTTTCTTTAAGCACGCTAAAAACATCCTTGATAAGCCTGGATACGGGCTTGATAAGGCATTCATTCCTTCCGAGCTGTTCGCTGCTCATTACTGTTGACAATGCATTTGCCAAAGAATCGTTTAGTGACATTGGTTTCCACCTAGTTGTACTTTTTGAACCCTATACTTACTGCCTTCTCCCTAAAGCACTGCCTGCATAGCTCAAGGCCATATTTTGAGATATGCGCTCTTGTCCTTCCGCAGCGTATACATCTCTTCAGGTTGATGCCGCAGCTTCTTTTTTTCGGGGCGCTGTGCTTTAGGAACTTGCCCAGCTTTATGCGCTTCGACTTGAGCTGCTTGAACACTTTCCTATAATCACTGTATGTCATTATTCATCCACTCTTACATTGCATTTTTCTTTTATGAAAGCGATAGCCTCTTCCTTGCTTATCTTATGCCTGACAGGAATCCGCTTCCTCTGGATTCCCCGGCGCTTTATCCTGAAGCCGGGGCGCTCCAGGGTAATGCACACTTCCAGCCCCATTATCCCTATGGCTGGATCGTACTTTACTCCTGGAATGTCCATATATTCATGGATTCCAAAAGCCACGTTCCCTTCGTTGTCAAACTGCCTTCTGGTGAGCTTATGCTCTTTTGCATCAATTAATCTGGCCAAAATCTTGTCTGCCATGTCTTTTCGCAGGGTTACTTTGCATCCTATTGCCAACCCAGGCCTCAATCCCCATTCGGGGATACGTTTTCTGGTGAATGTCTTGACAGGATCTACACCGGTTATATTTTTAAGCAGACCCATTCCTTTCTCCAAACGGGCGGCATCTTTTCCAGCTCCGATATTGAGAGTAACCTTTTCTATCCGTATATTTCTCATGGGGTTCATTTTAGCTTCCCATCTTTATGGTAGGCTTGTCCTTCCCTATCACAAATGCATATTCCTTCAGCGTTTCGTATACATCTCCCTTATTACTCTTGTAGCGTATCTTCTCCCCTTGTATGTCCTGCACAACTCCTGAATCCCCTATATGTTTCCCGCCAATCAGGTATATGTGCATATTCCTCTCAAGCGGAAGGTGCTCCTTGATTTGCTGTTTTGGGATATCAAGAACGACTGTATCCCCTCTCTTGTAGCTGTTTTTATCCACTAAAAGATTTTTTCCGTCGTCAAGGCTGATCTGGTATTTTCCCCTGTAGCGCCTTTTTCCGATTATCTTGGAAGGCTTCAGGTTTGATTCCTCTTTGTCAATCTCTACAGGCTGAAGGTACCCTTTCCTGCTGAATAATATGCGGAACTGTTTCTTAATGTCAGGGAATGAGACAACATCCATCAATCCCACCATTAGCCGTGCATTCTTTCTCCGGATTCCGTCCACAAGCACGTTCCTCTCCTGAAGGATTTTTTTTACTTCCCTTGTTGTATGCGCAAGATTTAGCATGTCGCGTACTATCAGGTTCAGCGGCATTCCCATAAGAAGCGGATGGGCCCCGGGCATTGGCCTTGTAATGAATGTACTGGCTTTCCTTTTTATCTTCCACGTTCTTGGTGAACATACGCGTTTAAGGTGGTTCTTTGTCATGGTGAAACCTTCTTTGGACGCTCTAAAATGCGTGACCGTTTTTTATCCTCTATGCTTAATTCTGTAATCATCAGGTTGGACGGCTGAAACGGAACAAATACTTTCGTGCCCTCTTTTCTGGAAATCTGCATTCCGCTGATGTGTACCCTGCTCAGCCTTAAGGCAACATCCTCTACTTTCCCGCTTTGTTTTTTGTAGCTGCCCCTCATCACTTTCACTTTATCCCCCTTATGCAGTATCATGCTTCTCTTCCCGTATTTTTTCCGCAATTCAGGTGAAAGATGGGCTTTCATAAACTGCCTTTTGACATGAAGTGGGGATTGGTATCTGTACTTGCGCTGCTTTCTCGGTTGCACACTTCTCTTCCATTTAAGTGAAAATTCCTTTTTCATGTTTGGTTATGCTATTATACGATAATCCTTGCTATCTTTGCAATTCCCGGCCACCTGTCGCATGCCTCTTTGGCTATGGGCCCTTTGAAGATGGTGCCTTTTGGATTGCCCTTGTCATCCTTCACTACAACAGCCGAGTTGTCCTCAAATTTTATGCGCATGCCTTCCGGTCGCCTATACTCTTTCTTTTGCCTCACGATGACAGCCAGTACAACCTGCTTACGCATATCCGGCCTTCCGCGCTTTACAGAGGCCATTACCAAGTCCCCTACACCAGCAGCCGACCTTCGGCTCTTGACTGTCTTTAGGCCCATTACAGTAAATATGCGTATAACCTTCGCACCGGAATTATCGCATGTTTCAACCTCGCTTCCTGTAGGCAGCCCGCGTGTAATTCTTGCTTTAAGCGCTTTCATTTTTCTCGTCCTTTGCAGGCATTTCCTCTTTCTTCTCTTTTCTTATGGCCTTCGCTTTAGCCTCTTCACGCGCCTCGATTTTCTCTTCGAAGCCCCGCTCCTTTCCAAGCTTCTCTATGACTACAAAATGTTTTGTTTTGCTCAGCGGCCTGCATTCGCTTATGCGCACCATATCCCCCTCTCTCGCATCAATGCACTCAGGGTTGTGCGCTTTTAGGTGCGTCCTTCTCTTTTCATACCCCTCGTATTTCGGAATGTAATGCTTTCGCGACCATTCCACATTGACAGTCTTTGTCATCTTTGCAGATATGACCACGCCCTCAAAAATGCGCCCCCTGCACTTCAGGCTGCCATGGAAAGGGCAGCGTATATCATTGCATTTTTTCTTTGGCGCTGTTACATCAATTCCTATTGTCTCGCTCATTTTGCCTTCGTCTTCATCTTTATTCTCTCTTCCGGCCTCATGCAAACATCCCTTCCGTTTACAGCCGCATCAGGAAATGCGTCAAATACAAAGCGATTGTTTTTCTTGCTCACTTTCTTTGTTCCTTTTTCTGTTTCAATCCACAGCATATTCTTGCTTTCATCAATGATCCTGCCGCTTATTCCGGTCCCGCTTATATTTGCGCGAAGCCCTATCCATTCGCCGCACAGCAGTTCTTCACGGGTTTTGTATCTTTTATCTGACATCGATGGTTTCTGGTCCGAACCCAAGCTCGACCAAAAGCTGTTTTACTTTTTGTTTGTGGTCTCCTTGCAATTCAATTTTTCCGCCTTTAACCGTGCCGCCGCATGCAAATTTGCTTTTCAGTTTCCTGGTAAGGTCCTTGATGTCGATTTCCTTCTCATCAATGCCTTCCACAACCGTATATATCCGGTTGAATTTCTTCTTGTCCGAATATACTGTTATGCGCTGGCTTTCTTTTGCAATGGTTTCACAAACACACAGCTCCTTGGGCAGACCGCAGGTTGTGCAAATCTCACTCATTGCTTTTTCTTCTCCTTGTTTTGCAAAACCGTCTCGATTCTGGCGACGGTTTTTTTTATGTCTTTTATCTGCCCCGGGCTTTTAGGCGTGGTGCCGGTGGCTACCTGGGCATTAAGCTTGAGGAGCTCTTTCCTCAGCTCGTCTTTTTTCTTATTCAATTCCTCTTCACTGTTCTGCCTTAGCTCCTTTATTTTTATCGTCATCCTTATTCTCCTTTGCTTCCTCTTTTGGGCCTTCTTTCTTTTTGGTGCTCTTTCCCTTGGTTTCTTTTTTATCTTCTTCACTTACAGGCTCTTTTTTATCCTCAGATGCGGTCTTGACCTCTTCCCTTAATTGTATATTGTCCGGCAGCTTGATGTCAGGCGGCATGATGGATACTTTTACCCCTACAGATCCGCTCTTTAATTGTGCAGTTGCCATGGCTCTCCGTACGCCGGTCAATGCTATATCGCCGCATTTCTTCAGGTATCCGGAATAAAATCTCCAGGACTTTGCGCGTGCGCTTGGAACCTTGCCGCTGATAATTATCTCGATGCCCAATGCGCCTGCATTCATAACCTCGCTCATCATCTTATGGCCGATTCCCTTAAAGCGCTGAGTGCCAAAGCGTTCAAGCGAATCCACGATCCGCTCAGCAACCATTGCGGCATCCAAAAACGGCGCTTCAACCTCGCTTATTTCAACCTGAGGGTTTTCAAGCTCAAACCTCTTCTTCAATGTCTTTGTCAGTTGTTTTATGTTCTCCCCTTTTCTGCCGACTATCAGGCCGGGGCGCGATGCATATATGACTATCTTCTCGCCTACAGGGGTCTTCTGCATTTTTGTCATGCTATGGCCCACATTTTTCAGGTTATGCTCTATGAACTCCTGGATCTGCAGTTCCTTCATTCGCTGTGCTATGAATTTTCGTTCAATCATTTTCTGGTTTCTTTCTTCTGTTCTTTCCTGCCGGCTTCCTTATTTTGCGCAGCGCTTTTTTCTGCAATTCTATCTGGTTTCTTTTTATCCGTTTTTTTTTCTTCCACCATAATTTCTATATGCGTGCGTTTCATTTTGGTGCGCCGCTGTCTTCCAAAATGCCACTGTCTTGAAGCCCTGTTTGCATGTATATTGCTAATCACCAAATCAGCGGTGCTAAGCCCCTTAAACTGGGCGTTGGCTTCTACGGATTTCAGCAGTCGGATGAGCACTTCGGCTGTCTTCATAGGGTATCTTGCAGGTCCGATGCCCCGTTTGTGGCCTGTGTCCTTGTTGAAGCGCGTATATGCAACAGCTTGTTTTCCTTTTACGACATCCTCCAAAAACCTCTTTGCTTTTTCCAGCCGTAGATTTCTAAGCTTGTTGCAGACCTCAATGGATTTTTTCGTGGATATAGGCAACGACAGCCCGACGGCTCTTGCCGAATGCTCCTCGTTATATCCTTGAAGCGAATACTTGTGAGCCATTTTACCTCACCGACAGGCTTGCGCTTGACCTTGTGGCGCCTATTCCGGGAGCGCTGTGGTTAACCTTCCTTCTCGTCAATACAAATTCTCCCAGATAGTGTCCCAGCATTTCTTCCCCTATCGCAACAATGATGAACGATTTCCCGTCATAGACCTTGATTGTTTTTCCGACCATTTCAGGCACAATGATCATGTCCCTGCAATGGGTTTCAACGTTAGCTTTGGATTTCATCTTTTTCAGCAGTATCTTCTGGGCATCAGTAAACCCTCTTTTCAGGCTTCTGCGCTGGCGCGCCGGAGCAATCTCAGCGAACTCCCTTATCCCCATGGATTTCAATTCCTCCAGCGTTTTCCCGTAATAGGTGAATTTTTTGGCCATTTTCCTTCCTCACTTCCTGCCTGTACGTCTTGGTGCAATTTTGCCGACTTTTCTTCCAGGCGGTGCGTTCCTCGAAGACTGTGTAGGCCTTCCTTTGGTATGCGAGCTTGAGCCTCCGAATGGGTGGTCTACTGCATTCATGGATGTTCCGCTGACGCTGGGCCATAATTTGTTTCTGGCCTTCATCTTATGGAAGTGCCTGCCTGCCTTCATGAAGGGCTTTTCAGGTCTGCCGCTCCCGGCAACCACGCCTATGTTTGCGCGGCAGTCAGCCTTAAAAACGTGATTTTTGTTTGAAGGCAATAACACAACCACCTTATCCTTCAATTTAGCCACAATCTTCGCGAATGCTCCTGAAGACCTGACATATTTTCCGCCGTCTCCCGGGTGGCTTTCAATGTTGTATATGCTGACACCTTCTGGGATGTTTTTTAGAGGCAGGGTATTTCCTAATCTTATGTCTGCATTCTCCCCTGCTATAACCCCATCCCCTACGCGCACGCCTTCCGGAGCAGGTATAAATGTCTCTTGGTTATTCTCATAGCGTATTCTGGCCAATGGCCCTGAGTGCCCTTGGCATTGTACAACATCTATGATTTTTCCATTAATCTCATTTTCAGTAGGGCTTAGGTGCTTGGCTTCTCCCTTGTACCTGAAGCTCGGAGCCCTGTATCTCGGGCCGCCTTTTCCCCTTGCCTGCTGTATCAGATTTTTTCCCATAATGCCTTCCCCTTACATCAGCCCCATCTGCGTAGCTATGTCAATGGCAGGAGTCTCGTCTGAAAAGCGGACATAAGCCTTCTTGCTGCCTTTTGTCGAGACAAAAGTATTCACGCGCTCAACCTTTGCGTTGAATATCTTCTCCACAGCCTTTTTGATGTCTTTTTCATCTGCTTTGGCATCTACAATGAATATAAGCGTGTTTTCAGACTCCATAAGCCTGATGGACTTTTCAGTAGAGGATGGATGCTTGATAACTCTGTACGGATCCATGGATTCTTTCTTTTTCATAGCTACGGTAAAAACAGTTTTTCCTTTTCCAGCCTGTCAAGCGCGGCATTGCTCCATAACGTCAGGCGCCCAGGCAATGCCCCAGGTGCCAATACTTCTGCATTAAGCTGCCTGACATCCACGATTTCAACTCCTCCGATGTTTCTTGCTGCCTTCTCTATTTTTTCTGTGTTTGCAACCACAATTAACGGGCCTTTTTTCTTCTCGTATTTCCGCCCCCGCATCTTTCCTTTTCCGCTGCGCACGCTTTTGGACGCAGCCCGCTCAAGCTCTTTCTCAAATCCCAATTTCCCTAATATTGCCAGGACATCTTTGGTTTTATTCAGCTCTTCAATCTTGGATTCAATCACGAACGGGAAGTTTTCAGGTATAACATGGCCCCTTTTTTTCACAATATCCTTCGACATAGTAGCAGCCATTGCGCTTCTTATCGCTTTCCAATTCTCTTTTTTGTTTATTTTATGCGCCCATATCTTCGTTGCTTTTGGCGGGTGTGCCCTTCTTCCGCCTACAGTGTTAGGTGCAAATGCTCCTACCCAGTTCATCCTTGTTCCTCTCCGGCTCATTACTTTTCTAGGAACCCTTGAAATGCCTATGCCGTACGATCCCCTATAGTCCCTTCTTCTCCTTGAAACTTCAGCAGAGCTTCTTTTTCCGGCTTCCTTATTTGTGCCGTATGGCTGCCTTCTTTTGCTCTGGATGGCTAATACTGCACGCCTTATCAAATCCGGCCTGAACTCTTCGTTAAACTGAAGAGGCAGCTTCTTGTCCCCTGCAGCTTTCTGTTCCAGGCTGATTATCTTGACATTCATTTCAGTTGCCTTGGCTTGAATTCAAGCTTAAATACGATAATGTCGGTGCCTGCTCAGGGATATAGGAGCTTGGGCGTATGGCTCCATTTAGCCGTATCAATCTTTTTTTAGGCCCTGCTATTGAGCCTTTAAGCAGGATATATGGATTTTTTACAATACCATATCTGATAAAGCCGCCTTTTACATTGACATCCTCACCTTTTTCCCCAATCTTTATAATCCATTTGTTATATTCGGTGCGCTGATGATGTCCCATCTTTCCTGCATGCGCTACCCTATACATAACATGCCCCTGGCCGCGCCATGGGCCCAAGCTTCCAGGCCCCCTTTTTGTTTTTTCTGACTTATGGCTTCGGATGCTGACTCCGAAGCGCTTAACAGGCCCTTGGAATCCTTTTCCCTTGGTGATGCTATGAGCATCTACCTGCTGACCCTCTTTGAAAACATCATTGACAGTAATCTCCTTTCCAAGCTTTTCCTGCGCCAATTTCAACTGCTCCTCTTTTTTTCCTCCAAGCGCAAGCTCGAATATTTCTGGTTTTTTCTTTCCGATGCCGGTTAATTTTGGCTGTGTATGGACAAGCAGCCTGATTTCATCAAAATCCTTCACATCCTCTATTTTTTTATTGGGTTTTTTTGGAATTATAAGGCTTCTTCCAAGCTCTTTTTCCAGTTGGGATGAGAACACTTCAGAAACAAGGTGTTTTTGGTTGTTGGATTTTTTGTAAAAGCGGACAGAAACAGTCTTTAAAGGCGGGCATTCGATGACGGTTATCGGGCAGAAAATCTGCTCGCCTTTTGTAGTGGATGTTTTGCGGTTGTCCACAATCAATGCATGGGTCATGCCTGCCTTGTAGCCCGCAAAGCCCAAAACCTTGCAATCTTTGGTTGCAGCCCAGGAGCGCACGCTAGCCACTTCATTTTTGGCCTGTTTTCTGGGCCAGTACTGCATGCTTCCGTATCTTGGTCTTCGTGTTTGTGGCATATTACCCTAATAACAATGCACACAACCCCATCAGATAACATAGCCTATGGGATGTGTGATGCAAAAAGCCTTTTGCTGAAGTCCCTTTTTAGAAACAGTTCTAGTGACTGTACTGAAAAGAACTCCTTTTCAGGCTTCTGAACAATTTTATGTGCATGCTTGAAGGCTTTTCTTCAAGCACCAAATGAACCGATTAGAAACAAATGGCCCTTTATAAATCTTGCTGTACTCTGGCAGGAAAATTAAGGACTGTGCAGTAGAAGCACAATTTCTCCTTTCAATTCCCTGTTTTTGACACTTTCAAACACCTCTTTTGCGCTTCCTCTCTGGAATTCCTCAAATTTCTTTGTTAATTCGCGTGCCATTACAATCCTGAAGTCTGGAATATGCATTGCAAGCAATTCCATTGTTTTTTTGATCCTGTGCGGCGACTCATAGCATATGGATGTTTCTTTTCTTCCCTTGAGCCCTTCAACGAATTCCTCTTTCTGTTTTTCTTTTTTTGGAAAAAAGCCGTAGAACGTGAACCTGTCTGTCGGCAGGCCAGATGCCACTAGTGCTGTAATCGCTGCGGTTGGGCCTGGCAATGAGGCAATATTCAGGTTCTCTTTTACACATTCGCGCACAAGGTAAAAAGCCGGGTCGCTTATTCCAGGTGTTCCTGCATCAGAAACCATAGCAATACCTTTATTTTGCCTGAGCAGGGAAATAATAAACGGAGTTTTCCTTTCCTTATTAAAGTCGTTGAATGAAGTTGTCTTGTTCTTTATCCTGTAGTGTGTCAGCAGCTTATTTGTCCTTCTTGTATCCTCAGCAAGAATCAAATCTGCTTCTTTTAGGATTCTAAGCGCCCTTAATGTTATGTCCTCAAGGTTTCCTATTGGCGTAGGGCAGATGAAGAGCGTCATTTTACTTCTTCTCTCTGCCTGCAGAGCGTGCTTTTAACAAGGTGTAATTTGCGGGGTTCTTTATTTTACTGCAGAAAAAATCAGGCTTGCACACCTGCATATCAACATAATACCCCATGTTCCTGCAGTTTGGAGGCAAAAATTTCTTTTTCTGCTGTTTGTGGTATCTCACAGCTCCTGTGAGGTGCACTTCCCTCAGCGGCTCTTTGTTCCGCTGGTTCCACTCCCTGAGCAGTTTTTCAATCTGCTCATAGCTCCATCCTACGGATGTGAGGAAATTTACAAGGATGAATACAGAGCGTTTCCTTCCGTCTTCCATGCCCTTCAGGATAAGCTGTATGCACGGCGGGAAGAATTTTTCCGGCAAAGCCTCTGCAGGCTTGTCAAATTCTTTTCCCTTTGAGCCTGCCTTCCCTTCGAAGAGCATCTGGAGCTCGTCTTTCTCCTGCTTGAATGTAATGTCCCAGTGGAATGCGTCGTCAAACAATCTCGCAGCATCATTTTCTCTGGCACCATTTTTGTCTAGGAACCTGAATTTGCCTGCCTTCACCTGCTGGGGCATTGCCTCTTTTTTCTCAAACTCAAGCACCTTGTCGGGGTCGATAGGGATGCTGCACAATCCTGATTTTTCATGAAGGCTGTAGGGCATCCTGTACATATGGCGTGAAGAGATAAGCAGCGCATCCACGCTCAGGATGTGTTTTGTATCCAGCTTGCTTGCGAAGGATGTATTTCCGCACTCTTTGCAGACAGGCTTTCCGAATGAGGTTTCAATCCGTATCAGCTTGTTGCATTTTCTGCACTGGAAATGTGAAATGCCCTCTTTGATGCGGTGTATTTCGCTGCAATACGGGCAGGCAGTCTCTATAATTTTCTCTTCCTTTTCCTCCAGTGGAGAATGGCATTTCTCGCAGACAGTCATCGTCAATTTTTTTGGCTCAACACCCAGCTGTTCTGCAACCTGCTCTATCTTTCGGCCTTTCAGGATAGCATGGCTTAATGCATGATCTGTTTCATTGCTGTCTATGTAATACGTCAGGTATGCAGCAATCTTCCTGACTCCTTCTGGAAACAGCAGTCTTACATCCTTTCCTCCAATTTTTTCTGGAAATGCCTCAAAAGGGACGCCGATGTGAAATCCCTTGTTTCCAGAAAACTTGCAGCTGATGCTTTTTACGTCATGCTTCTTCAGGGCTTCTATAATCAGGTGAGTGATAAGCTTTGAGAATTCCCAGTGCTTGCAGTCAACGTCTATGACCAGATCCCATCCCTTGCGGAGCTTTTCCAGTTCATGGCGTTTCATGTCAGCATTCAATTGCAAAGGGTTGCTCCACAGCTCTTCAGAGGCATGGAATGAAGTTGCCCCTTGTTTTGCCAGCTCAAGGATGTCCGAAGCATACTTCAGCACATCAGGCCTGGGCCCGAATTTGTCTTGGAAACGGACGGCAATTTCCCTGTCCGTTGCATTCGCAAGCATCTCTTTCTGTATGTCTTCCCTCTTATAATGCTGAAGGATTGTGCTGATTGCTATCATGCATATTCGCTAATGAAAGTGCCTTTATAATCATTTTGACAAACTATTTATAAAACGAATGAAAATAATATCAGCAGATGGAAGATTATGAAGAGCTCATGGAAGAGCTTGGGAAGATCAAGAAAGGCCGTTATCTTGTTATTGTAGAAGGCAATAAAGACAAAAAGGCACTGGAAGCCTTTGGCATAAAGAACATTACAACATTGGACAGGCCGCTTTATAAGGTTGTTGAAAATGTTGCAGAAAGCCGTGAGAAGTGCATCATCCTGACAGATTTGGACAAAAAAGGCAGGCAGTTATACGGGAAGCTCAACTCTGACCTGCAGAAGAACGGCGTACATATCAACAACAGGTTCCGCGAATTTCTTTTCAAAAAAACGAAGCTGAGGCAGATTGAGGGGCTGGTTAGCTACATTGCGCATGTGGAGTAACACACATCCGGGATAAAACATCAGTTTTTTAAATCAGAATTACTTACCCAATACCATGTCCATTGCAAACCAGTTCAAAACAGTAATTTTGTTAGGCCTATTGACAGCATTGCTGCTGTGGGTAGGAAATTTCTGGGGTGCCAACGGCCTGACAATAGCCTTTGTCCTTGTACTGTTGATGAATATCGGCTCTTATTGGTTTTCGGATAAGCTGGTATTGGCTATCTACAGGGCAAAGCCGGTTGATAAAAATCACAGGCTGTATAAGCTGGTCAAAGAAACCGCAAATAAGGCAGGCATTCCTGTTCCGAAAGTTTATGTCATCCCGAGCCAGCATTCCAATGCATTCGCCACCGGCAGAAACCCGAAACATGCTGCTGTTGCATGCACTGAAGGCATTCTTGACTTGCTGAATGAGAAGGAGCTGAAAGGCGTTATTGCGCACGAGCTATCGCACATTAAACACAGGGATACATTAATCTCGTCTATTGCAGCCACTATTGCAGGCGTAATATCTTACGTTGCATTCATGGCAAGATGGGCAGCCTTGTTCGGCTATGGCAACAGAGATAGGGACGGCGGCAATGGCTTGGAGCTGTTGGTGCTGGCTATTCTTACGCCTATCCTGGCTGCTCTGATACAGATGGCAATCTCCCGTTCCCGTGAATTCCTGGCAGACGAAGGCGCAGCAAAAACATTGAGAGACGGAAGCGGTCTTGCAAGCGCTCTTGAAAAGCTGGAAAAAGACATAAAAATGAAGCCTTTAAGAGCCATGAGCACTACTGAAACAACAGCTCATCTGTTTATCGCCAACCCTTTCAAAGGCGGCGGCCTTGTTAGTTTGTTTATGACACATCCTCCAATGAACGAGCGTATTAAACGATTGAAAGAAATAAAATTTTAGAAATCACACCAGCCCATAATACCTTCTCAGCCCAATTACCTTCCTCCTGTCCAGGTCTGCAACAATCATGCCTTCTTTTCCCTTAATCGTTTTGATTATCTTTGACGGGCTGCAGATTACGGAATATCGTGCGCAATCCATATTTGCGCTGTCCACATCCACAAAATAGCATGAATTCTCGAATGCACGCACATAGGGTATCTGCAGGTAGCTTTCCAGCTCCCTGCCGTAATTCTTGATGTAAGACAGGCAGAAAATGACCCACACACCCTGTTTGGCCAGTCTCTTCACATATTCAGGATATGCGCTGTCCCAGCAGATAACAATCCCGAGCTTTCCGAATTCTGTATTGATGACCTTATTCGCAAAACCCATCCTGGTTTTCTTTCTTTCGTTCCTGAAAAGATTTATTTTTTTGTATCTATAAATCAATTTTCCGTTTTTATTAATAAGAAATGCGCCATTATACAATCTGCCATTCTCCTTAAAATAAGAGCCAAAAATGCAGTATATTTTATTTTCTTTGCAGGCTTCTTTTATTTTTTTGAGGAAAAGGGATATATCTTCAATGTTCTTTTTTCTTTTAATCAATGCGCTTTCAGGAAAACATATCAGATCAGCTTTTTTTCTCGCAGATTTTTCAATGTAAGAAATTATCTTTCTGGTATTTTTTTCCGCAGAAGAACTAATTTGGATTTGCGCAGCAGCAACCCTCATCAATTTTCCTCATATTCCTTCTCTACGACATCCTTGATGGCCTGCGCCTTTTTCGGGCCTATCTTCTCAACCTTCTCAAGCTCTTCAGAAGGCGCGTTGACAATGTTCTTTATGTTCCTGAATGCTTTCAGCAAAGGCTTTGATAATGTTGCACCTACACCCGGAAATGCGCTGACAACATATTCCTGCTGCTCTTTCAGGGTCAATGGCTTTTTTGAGCCGTGCAGCGAGAAATCCCCCCTTTCTTCCTGCTCTCTTTTTGCTATTATGGCCAATAAAGCAGCTGTTTCTTTCGGGTTACGCGTTTGGATGAGCGGGACATTGAAATCAACCGCAATCGTGGCAAGCATTCCACGTATTGCATTCGGATGGACATTGCGCACAGAATAGATGTCTTCCTGGCCCTCCAAAATGACGACCGGCCTTTCAAAATTCCTTTTAAGCTCTTTGAGCTGGCTAAGCAGCCTGCCGTCGATTATGGAATTGACGAAATCCTCGACTGTTTTTATTTCCACACCGACGCGCGAACTCAGCACATAATCCGCAGTCTCCAGCCTTTCAAGCTTCAGCTGAAAACCCAAATCTACCAGCGTCTGTATAACGCCTGAGTTCTTCTCCCTATGGTCTGCAAATATTTTTGGCTTCTCCTCCTCCACAATGAATTTTTCCAGTGGAGCCTCTTCTGGCTTTAGTGTAATCCCAATCTTTCTCCGAAGAGCTGAAAGGTTCCTGTACATTCTCTTTTCCTTGTGATGGGCGCTCCATCTATACCCTTCATCGCGAGTATTCTTTGCCATAAGTATAATCACGCGGCCTTTTTCCTGCCTGCCGGTTCTTCCTCTGCGCTGTATGTGCCTGATGGCAGACGGTATAGGCTCGTAAAAGACAACAAGGTCTACGCGGGGCACATCCAGTCCTTCCTCTCCGATAGACGTGGATACCAGCACATTGAATTTTCCCTCCCTGAAATCCTCTATTATCGTCTTCTGCATCTTCTGCGTCAGGCCTGTCTCGCCCTTCTTCAGCTGACCGACAAACAGCATGGCCTTCACTTTTTGCAGCGCATTGAGTTTGTCCACAATCTCAGCTGCATTGTCCCTGTACTGGTTGAACACCATTATCTTCATATTCTCATTTTGCCCTATTTCCTTCTCGACAAGTTTCTGGAGCTCAATCATTTTAGGGTGCTCCATCTTCTCTTCCATCATAGCCCTGACCTTTACGAACGCAGACCTGTAGTTCAGGTCTTTTACAAGATTTTTTACAGCCTTGCTCTTGCCGGACAAAGCCTCCTGCTCCATCTTGCCAAAATAAGCATGCAGCGGCAGAACCCCCTGGGTTTCCAGCAGTTCCAGGGCGTGCTGCATCTTCATCACCTCAGCCAGGACAGATATGGCATTCCACAGGACAAAATCCTTCTCTCCTGAAGAGGCCCTCGCACGAAGCTGGCCCTGCAGCTGAAGCAGTTCCTTTTTGTTGACGAATCTTAAATCAGTTCTGTGCAAAACTCCCCATTTCTTTAGCTTCTCCAGCCTTTCTTTCAGGAAAGCAGAAATAAATTTCTGTACCTCCAGAAAGGGCTTTGGCAGCTCGACTTTTACCCATTCGCTGTCGATTTCCTGTACATACGGTTTTACATCAGGGTCATCCTCTGTGCGGACCTCTATCTCCTCGATGAACAGGTTTTTGCAGACCTCCTGGATCTTCTCCATGTCAGAGCCGGGCGATGCAGTCATGCCGATGAGCCTTGGAAAAGACGCCCTGCGATGATACTGCCTTGCGACAAAAACATACGCATAATCTCCAACAGCGCGATGCGCTTCATCGATTCCAAGCAGGCTTACATCTTCCAGGCGTATCCTGCCAGAGATAATATCATTTTCCAGCCCCTGCGGCGTGCTGAAAACTATCTGGGCTTTTTTCCAGAGCTCTTCACGGGTGGAAGGGTTTACCATACCTGTGAACACAGCCATTTTCTCTTTTGGGATCTCAAAATGATTCTCAAAAACGCGCATGTACTGATCTATCAGCGGCTTTGTTGGGCCTATAAGAAGTATCTTGGAATTTGGATACAGTCTCAGCCTATGTGCAGCCAGCATAAGGAATATATTGGTCTTTCCCATTCCTGTAGGCAGCACTACCAGCGTGTTCTTTTTAGTGCAGGTGTCCAATATTGTTTCCTGGTACAGATAAGGCGTGAAATTCTTAATCATGGCAAGAAGACAGCCCCGCATAATTTATATACTTTGCTGGCTAAAATCGGATATCCTTTATAACGCCTTTCTTCAATAGCTGATACCCGAATGCTATGCTCAGGATGAATAGGACTAATGTTATTAAGCGATTTCCATAGTATGCTCCAAGCACATAGCCTATCATGAAGCCTATGATGATGATGACATACGGGAACTGCAGTTTTCCCTTCCGCTCGTACAATAAGCGGCCTGCCATGAATCCGGCAGCTATGACAGTAAGATAAGTCAGCATTGCGCTTGTCGATGCAATTGCAAGCAGGAATCCAATCACAAGCACTACAAAAAAGAAGAATTCTCCCCAGTATTCAAGGAAGTCAAATGCCATTCATTTCTCCCTCATCTTTGCATATGGGCTCTGCCACATGTCTTTTTCCCATATTGTGTAGTACAACAGCCATCCTACCACAGCTACAGCCAGTGCCCCGCCTATTGCAATCCATATTGGGATGTCAATCCAGAGGAATACAGCAGCTGCAACTACTAAAACCAGGCTGAATGCATACAGCATCCTGCTCCCGAAATACACCTTATTGCCAGCAGCCGGTGGGATGGGAAGTATGGAATACACTGCAAACACAAGATTCAGGGCGATGGCTTTCTGGAACATAGGATGGAAGATGAACCCATTGATGATTTTGAAGATAATGGCCAATACAATATTTGCAATAGGCCCCCATAATGATAAAATTGCCAATGCAAAATAATTCACATCGTATCTGTACCATCCAAGGCGATGGCCTGCCATATGGTGGAAGATAATGCCTCCGGGAATCAGGAACCAGATATAGCCTCTGCTGACAAAAGCTACCAGCAGCCCGAAGCTCAGGGCCCACATCGACATCCTGTACTCAGCATTAAGGCCTGCCTGGAGGGATACGATTTTTTGCGCAGAAATAAAAGCCAGCAATGTCAAAGCTGCCAAAAGGCTGGAATTAAACCAGTTGAACAGGCCTACAGAGAGCATGACCTCATTGCCTGGTCCCCACTCTCTGAACGAAACAATAAATCCTATAATCAGGATAGAAATAACAAGCCCTCTCAGCTCAGCCGGCGTGAACCTGTAATATTTTTTTACTTTTGCCTTTAAGTCATGCATCTCACTCATCAACAGATTTTCTGGTTTCTTCCTATTTAAATGTTATTCTTTCAAAATAAGCAGATTACTGGATAGGGGATAAAATATTCTTCTATTTATCTTACAGAGAAGGAATAGCTAATGCCTCGCTCGCTAAGCAGATCTGATAATCCGTCTTCATGCCCTGCCCCTACAACAGCCACTACTTTCTCATCTGGGTGGCTTTGCATAATCTTTTCCAAGTTTCTTGCCATGACGAGATTCCTCTCGTCAATTAGGACCATGTATATGTTTGGGTAGCGCTGTTTTACTTTGTTGAGCATTGTGTTGATTAATTTCTTGCCTGGCACTTTTCTCAGGTCAAAATCAACCTCTTTCTTTCGCAGCACAAATGCCTTGACAATGTCCACAAAAAAATTCCATTTTTCTTTCCAGCTCAATGCCTGCGAGAATCTTTGCAGAGTCACCTCTATATCCTGGTCAATCAGCATAATTTTAATGCCCTGCTTTCTGGCAAGAAATATGGCTTCTTTCATCTCAGAGCCAGGGCTTACGCCAACAACCTCGCCCAATTTCCGCTCAGCCCATGCGCCAATAAGCGAAAAGAGGAAGCCTTTTAACCCGACACGGCGAATAGCAGGCAATTTTCCTTTTTTTTGGCCGGATTGCAGCGCATAAAGCCTCTTTTTATCCAGTTCAATGGCCACTATGCCGGGCTTTTCATCTTCAATTGCCTTTCTGACCTCTTCCATGCTTTCTCTGGCAATATGGGAGGTTCCGATAATAACGATGTTTTTATAGCGGATCATACCCACCTGCCAATTATGGCTGCTTTAAAAAGCTTGCCAAGCAAAAAGTTTATATATTCAATTAGTTTGAGTTATGACTTGAAAATACTAAAAAGGTGGTTAAATGCTAAAAATGAAGAAAATCAGCGAAACCTATGGTATGCGTGTATTTACCGATACAGGCGAGTACTTCGGTGATATAGAAGAGTCTATCCTTACCCAAAATAAGGTCTTTGGATGGCGTGTCAGAGCCACAAAGAACTCTTTCCTGAATAAAGTTCTTGGCAGCGCAAAAGGCGTTATTGTGCCTCACCAGCTGGTTAAAAGCATAGGAGACATCCTGATTATCAGCAAGGCTGCCATCCCAAGCTATAATCCAGAGGAAGAGGAGAAAGAGAAGGAATAGTCTTTATAGCAAGTGTTTTATATTAGTAATTCTTTCTTGCGGCTATATACGGCTGTGGTCTAATGGCATGATCCGAGCTTCCCACGCAAGTTTTTGCGAAAAACTTGACAAAAAGCAATTAAGTGGGGCATTGCCTGCGCAAGCCCCACGAATTTAGACAAAAACTTTGCGGAAAGAGCTTGTGACGCGGGTTCGATTCCCGCCAGCCGTAGAAATGGTCATAGCAGGTAAAAAATGGCATGGCTTTTTGTTCAGGAATTGGGAAGGAAAACAATACACCTATCCATCCTTGTAGTGCTTATAGGCTATGCGCTCCTTTCAGACAATTTCTCGAAGCAAATAGCCCTTCTATCCTTGACAGGCCTTTTGATCGTCTTTTTCATTGCTGAATACTTTCGGCTGGAATTGAACTGGCCGCTTCCTGTCATCTCCTTTTTCATAAGGCCGAAGGAAAATAACCGGGTGTACGGAGCTATTTTCTTTTTGTCCGCCGCTATAATCACGCTTGCAGTGTTTGATTTCCGTATAGCCATGGCTGCATTGCTCATGGCGACCTTTGGAGACATGATAGCTGCGTTGATAGGGACAAAATACGGGACAACACTCTTTTTCAGGAATAAGACAGTAGCAGGAAGCGTGGCTGAATTGATAGTGAACCTGCTTGTCGGATTCATCGTATTGGACAACATCTATGTAATATTGGCCATGGCTTTTGCAGCTACAATGTCAGAAATTCTTGTGGACGAGCTGGATGACAACCTTGTGGTTCCTATCGTGGCAGGCTTTATCGGCCAGATTACTGCGTTGCTCCTTTAGAAATTAATATTTCTGCTGTTTTTTCTGTCAGCGGCTCGACTGACTCAAAGAGGGCCTTCAATCCTGCCTCCAGAGACTCCTTTTCCGAAATGCGCTCATGCGTATGTGGGAAGATAATCCACCTTTTGTCAGTAGCTGAGAAAGGGTTTACAAAGTAAATGCTGAGATTCCTGAATTCCGCAATCTGTTTCCATTGCTCCATGATTATGCTGAGATTCCCTGCGGTATTGAAAACAACCCAGGCTATATGCTTTTCCTTGTCCAGAGCTGTTATCAATTCCTGAACGTTTTTGATAAACGGGCATACTGTGAAATATTGCTTCTTATCTTTGAAAGTGGCCAATACATCGGCGCCTTCTTTGTCCTGTTCTATGGACACTATTCTTCGCAGAAGAAGATCTTTGTTTTTCAGGTAATGGACCAGCCATTCAGTAAGAAACTGTTTTGGGTCAGTAGCGCTCATCCCTGCTGTTAATAGAAACTTGATTTAAAAATATTGCGCTTAATCGTTCTCTACCCTTGGGGCCAGGATAAAGCTGAGCATGACCCTGTCTACAGTCTTGTATTCCAGCTTTAACGGGTAGTCTTTGTTGAACTGAATCTTGACATTCTCTGAAATCTTGGATGCGTTGATCATTTTTTTGAGGTATTCAATGCTGTATTTCGACTTTATTTTCTCTGAGCCGCTCACGCTGATCTTTGTGTTCTTGCCTTCTTTGATGTCAATGTGCGCCTGGGATAAGTCCCCTTCAGCCATGACAACAAAGCGCTTCGGCTCTGCCATGAAAGTAAGAGATTCCGATACGATGTCTGCATCCTCCACAGCGCTGTTCAATACTGAAGTTGATGTTTCAATGGTGACCGGAAACTTAAGGTCCGGTATTTTCTGCTGCTTGTCCTCAAGCTCGATAAGCGGCAAACTGAATGTTCGCACAGAATCCCCTGTCAGCTGTATGCGCAGCTTGTTTTGCGGGTCAAGCTCAAGGGTTATCATGTCGTTTGAGCCTGCTCTTCGCAGAATCTGCTTAAGATTGCCAAGATTGATGGAAATCTCCACATCTTTGTCTACCTTATACTCGGTGAAAGAGCTGCTTAGCAGCCTGAAAACGACCATTGCTACGTTGGCAGGATCCATGGCCACGAGCTCTATGGCATCCGGTGTAATCTTAAACCTGCCCTCATTCACAAGGTCAGAAATAATGGAAATGCTGTCCTTCAGGTATGTTGGCTCTGCCAGAGTAAGTTTCATAATCAATGCCCCCATCAGGCAGAAGTATCTGGCTATTTATATTTTTTGTGGTTGAGCTGCAGCCTGTCCCCATTGCTCATCAGATGGA
>Ga0209541_10001716_pt1 | contig 42819 bp, 52 predicted proteins | sample RifCSPlowO2_01_FD_184027 | JGI IMG/M metagenome (GOLD analysis project Ga0209541, IMG submission 184027) | Groundwater microbial communities from Rifle, Colorado - Rifle CSP2_plank lowO2_0.1 (SPAdes) (version 2) | ecosystem: Environmental > Aquatic > Deep subsurface > Groundwater | place...
TGATACGACAAGCACTATGTAAGCCGCCGTTCCCAATGAATTTATAACGGCATATTTTATCACACCTTTCATTTAAGCGTCAATTTTAAAGAATTTAATAAGATTGTGATGTCATATTCCATGAGGGAAAAACGCCCCAACCGGGAGTCGAACCCGGGTCTCCAGCGTTCTGCTGTTTTCCATCTCCTTTCTATTATAGGAAGGTTGACGGTCAAGGAAACCTAGGTTTCCTTACCAGCGACAGGCTAGCGTCATAGCCGTTAGACCATTGAGGCACAGAAAATAATTATCAATATCGCTTTTAAACTTTACTTCACCCTTATCATCAGCATCTTGTTGTAAAGCCATGCGAAAAGCCAGGCAAACGCAAACCCGATTGCCAATGCAATGATTACTGAAATAAAAATTATCTTGAATATGTCAAAACCGGATAATCCTGCAACGCCGTAGATATTTATCATAAGGGAATTATACCACGGAACAAGTTTAATCATGAGAAGAATCTCAGCGAGCAAGACAAAAACTCCGCCCGTTATCGCCCCTGCAAACCCGAATTTTAATTGATTTAATTTTTCCATTAAAAGAATAAAGAATATCTTTTTATAAATTTTGGTTTTTTGGAAAAACAAAACCCATGTTTTCAATTGCCTCATAAATACTCAGGGGATTTATCCCGACGGCGGTCCATCGATTCAGGTAAGATTTTCCAGTGTTTGGAGGAGTAAGTGGAAAACCGCGATTTTCCCCTGGTTCATAATACGAAAAATTATCATCTTGTTCTATCAACAATTTTTTTGTATTTGGGGTTAAATCAACAGCATTACTTCTTCTTTTGGAAATATCTTGTTCTCTAAAAATCAGTACTTTCTGGGTTCTAAAATCACTTACTCCAAGATTTAGATACGACAAGTCGTTCATCCAGTTATTATCTGCAAGAATCATTATGGGATTCAAATCCATTCTTTCTCTAAGATTCTTTATTCCTTTATGATTACCGATCTCAAAAAACTCTGTTGAGGGTTTCCAATTAATGTAAAACATTTCAAATCCAAATTTCCTGTATGCAGGATTTCTGTCCCATTGACTTTTATTTTCAGTATACCCTGTTTTCCAAGCTTCTAAAAATTCGTCGATTGTTGGAAAATAAGTTCTTGTGGGAATATCCTGAATTCCATCTTCCTTGATTAATTTATCGCAGATTTTTCTTATAGAATATTCATCATCAACTTCCCTTATTTCAGGAATTCCATTGACATGGCTAAAAGCAGTTCTATAAATTCCTGAGTTTATTCCATCTTCCAAAGATAAGTTCATAAAAATCTTCGGAATTGTCAGTTTATAAGATTTATGAACTAGTTTTCTTCAAAACCTTTTTCCCACTCATGTATTTCCAAAGAACCTTCGGTATTTTAACGCTTCCGTCTTTCTGCTGGAAATTTTCCAATATTGCAACCAGCGCTCTTGAAGTCGCAAGCGCGGTATTGTTCAACGTGTGAGGAATTACGCGTTCGCCTTTTATCCTCGTTGAAATCCCGAGTTTGCGCGCTTGTGCATCACCAAGATTTGAGCACGAACCTACTTCAAAATAATCTTTTCTTCGGGGAGAATAAACTTCTATGTCAACCTGCTCGCGCTTCAAATCTCCCAAATCTCCCGAGCAAATTTTCAAAACCCTCACAGGCAATTCAAGTTCCCTGAAAATGTCAATTGTTATTTTTTTAAGCTCCTCGAAAAATTTCTCGGATTCATTCGGCAGACAAATAACTATCATCTCCACTTTGTTGAATTGATGCGTTCGGAAAAGTCCTTTCTCATCTATTCCATGACTGCCAATTTCTTTTCTGAAGCACATTGAATAAGAAGTTTGCTTTATGGGGAGATTCTTTGAATCCAAATTCACGTCGACAAATCTTCCAATCAACGAATGTTCCGATGTTCCTATAAGGGCCGCGTCATAATCCTTTATGAGATAAATTTGCTGCTGCTTGTCATTCAAGTCGGTTACTCTGTCGATGATTTTCTCGTTCAGCATTAAGGGAGTTTCAACATATCTAAATCCTTTCTTTACCATAAAGTCAATTGCAAATCTTATCAACGCCTGATTCATTAATGCAAAATCGCCTTCAATGTAATAAAACCCTGTGCCCGCAACTCTACTAGAAGATGCAAAGTCGGCCATTCCCAAATTTTCTACGATTTCTTCGTGATTCTTTATTTCGAATCCGAATTTCTTGGGCTTTCCATAAATTTTCTCGACTACATTTTCCTTGTCTGTTTTTCCCAGAGGAACTTTTGAAGACATGATGTTGGGAATTTTTCTCAAGATATTTTCAATATCCGCCCCCATAGTTTTTCTTTTTTCCTCTAGTTTTGAAATCTCCTCGGGAATCTCCTTGGCTTTTTTCATCAGTTCCTTGGCGAGTTTCTCATCGCGTGATTTTTTTGCGAGGTTTATTTTTTTAGAGATGTCATTCCTCTCCTTTCTTAAACCATCTTCCTTATACTTCAGTTTTTTCCATTCGTCGTCAAGTTTTTTTATGTTATCAACAAGAACAAGCTTTTCATTTTGGAATTTTTTTCTGATGTTCTCCTTAATCAACTCGGGGTTTTCCCTCAAAATTTTTATGTCTATCATGTATCATTTTGGGAGACATATTATTTAAATTTATTCTGCAAGTAATTTTCCCGCAAGAGATTTCAAAGAAAACTTTTAAACTTAAAAATCCTGATTCAGACATGGCCAGCCAAGAGGTGTTTGAAGGTCTGAGTACGGGAATTCTTGAAACTTACAACACATTTGTGTCTGTCATGCCGGTATGGCTTCAGGAATTCACAAACCTCTTCGTCGTTATTTTGCTGATTTTTCTTTACTCGGTATTTGTATGGATATTCTACAAGTCAATTTCGAAGAGAGACATAATAAAACTTGATTTGAACAAATACAACACTGCCGACCACCCTGTTCTTATAAAATTTTTGGCGGCTGTTTTTTACTTTACAGAATACATAATAATATTGCCTCTGATAATATTCCTTGGCTTCGCGCTCTTTACCTTGCTGATGATTTTCCTGACAGAAGAATTAAGCACAAGCGCGCTTCTCCTTATTTCAGCGACAATAATTGCAACAATCAGATTAACTGCATATTTCAGGGAAGAAATTGCAAAAGACCTCGCAAAACTTATTCCCCTCACTTTCCTGGCAGTTTCGCTTCTGACTCCGGGATTTTTTTCCGTTGAGAGGATAATAGGCAAGTTAACGGAAATGCCAATGTTCATAGACGAAATATTCATCTATCTGGTTTTCATAATGATAATGGAAATAGTCCTCAGATTTTTTAACTTCATATTTTCTCTCCTTCACATTGAGGACACGGAAGTTGAAGATTATGAATCTGACTATGATAAAAAGAATAATTACTAACTCACATAAATTGTGAATTTTTTCTGTCTCTTTTTTCCACATTTTCCATTATCTTGAAGTGTCTTTCTCTCTCCCTTTTATAAAGATCCCCGTTTACCTTGAAATCTGCAATCATCTTTGAAACATACTCTCCACCCAGGAAATAAGGTGTCAGCACGTAGGTTGCGCCGTGCCTGTAAAGTTCTTTAGCATCTCTTACGTCGTCGGCGCGCAATATCACGACTGCATTTTTATTGACTTTTCTCGTCTCGCTAAGTATGACTTTATTTGTCTGAAAGTCGGGAATGGTTGAAACCAAGATTTTTATTTTGTCTAGGGCAAGCTCGCTTAAGAAATATGTATCTTGCCCGTCCCCGTAAACGCATGGAATCCTGAATCTTGACAACATGGAAATGGTGTCTGGATTAAAGTCCACAACAAGATATTTTCTTTTTATTCTATTAAAGGAGTTGAGCATGTTGAATCCAACACGGTTGTACCCGAAAAGAATTGTGTCATATTCTCTTTTTATTTTTGCTTTCATCCTTATTTCTTTTCTCTCGAATATTGACAGGTATCTTGAAATGAATGAATAAATTTGGTTTGCATAAAGAATCAAGTAAGTTGAACCTGCTATTGTGATTAATCCTATTACCGTAACCATTGACAAAATATCACTTGATAGATGTCCGACATTAATTCCCAATGCAATCATTATCAATGAGAATTCAGAAATCTGCGCCACGGCAAGTCCTGCAAAAAAGCCTGTTCTTTTTGTGTATCCCATAAGCCCCATTATAATCATGACTATCAAGGGGTTGCCGATTAGGATAAATGCTGAAAATACAACAATAGGCCAAATGTACATTGCAATATCGCCGAACACCATCTGAGAACCAAGAGTTATGAAAAATAGCACAATGAAAAAATCTCTTAGTGGTCTCATCTTGGATGAGATCTCATAATGGTAAGGATACATTGAGAGAGTTACTCCCGCAATCAGCGCTCCAACTTCAATCGAAAATCCAAGAAGGAAGAAAACACTTGCCAGTGCGAGGCACCACCCCATGGAAAATAGGAACAAGAATTCCTGCGACCTTGAAACAAAATGGGTCATTTTTCTAAAGAAAAGATAGCTGAATAAAAATATGAAAACAACCGCCAAAAATCCCTTGAGGAATGTTTGAATGATTAGCGACGATAAATCGCCACCTTGAGAAAGCGAGGAAATCGCCATAAGGGCTATTATTGCAACCAAATCTTGCACAATCAAAAATCCCACGGCAATTTTTCCGTGAAGCGAATCAAGATTCTTTGTATCTGAGAGAAGCTTCATTATTATGATGGTACTGCTGAAAGTTAGCGCGACAGCGACGTAGATTGAAACAATATTGCTAAAACCAAAAGCCTTTGCTATGAAAAAACCTATTATTGAAGTGAAAATTATCTGTCCCAGTCCCGTAAGAAGAGAAACTTTTCCGACATCTTTTATTACTGAAAGGTTTAGGTTTAATCCGACCATGAAGAGAAGAAGTGCAATACCAATACTTGAAAACGTGCCGAACACTTCGTTAGAACCTATAAAATCTAGTGCGTAAGGTCCGACGATTATTCCGGTAATGATGTAGCCAACAAGAAGAGGTTGCCTCAAAATTCTCATAAAAAACGATATTGCAACGGCTAGTAAAACAACCAAACTTAAATTTACGAAAAGGCTTTCCACCATCTTTTGAAAAGTGAAAAAATCCAACTATAAAAATGTTTCAGCAAAAAATTTAAAAACAACTCTAAACAAAAAATATCATGCCAAAGGTAAGAGTAAAGCTAAATAGTACAGATATAGACATGCTTAATAGTATTTGCAAATCCATATCGGAGATTGCAAAAAGGTCGGGTGTCGTGATTAGAGGTCCTGTTCCCCTTCCAACTAAGAAGCTCAAAATAACAACTCGCAAATCTCCTTGCGGAGATGGAACAGCAACTTTTGACAGATTTGAGATGAGAATTCACAACCGCCTCATAGATTTGCCAACAAATGAGAAAGTGCTTCAGAACATCATGCGCCTGCAAATTCCAAAGAGTGTTAATATCAAGATAGAAATAAAAGATTGATCTTGAGTACAGAATTCTGTTTCACAAGTGATTTATAATTTAGTTACTGCAAATGCATATGCCGGAAAATTATTCTGAATTACTGGAGGCAATGCTTCCGCGCAATAAACATGTGGAAAGAGATTATCTAATGGAACTGTATTATAAGTATCTTCATGGAGCATCAAAAGAAGCAATTAAAAAAATCTGCCCAAGATTCTACATGAGATTGTATAGAGAAGGATTATTGGCAAAAATTCCAATGCTCCGCGTAGCAGGTATGGTGATGACCCTCTAAAAACCTGCAGAGAAAGATTTCCCGGTTGCTCGAGAGGAAAGATAGAAACAAATGAGCCGGCATTATACAGTTTGTTATGGAGAAGGGGGCTATTAAAGTATATACCTACAAAAAGCGAATTGAAAGAGCAAGCAAACTTTTAAAAATAGATTTCTTATTTAATTTCCATGAAACGTTCATCACGAAGATGGAAAAAACGCTGGCAGATGAGATGGAAATGGCAACGCAAACGTCTCAAGAAGGAAAAGCGCAAGCGTAAATTAAGAAGAACAAGAAGCAAGTAACTCGTTCTATATTCCTAACAACAAAAATAAATATAAACTCCGGCAATTAAGAATTTTTATGAGAGGTGATGGGAATTATCAACGTAGTGAAAAGGCCATGATTAACATTGATGATAGCTCTTCAAACAGATTAAAAACCTTAATGGAAAGGGCACATAATCTCGAAGGCATTGGACCAATAAATCCTCAAAAGAGACGGGAATTGAATGACATATATTACTCCCTGAGAAACATGCAAATCACAGGCATGGAAGCCTATGAAGCACATCAAATTCTTAACGGCAAAAAAAACGGAAATGGAAGAAAATAATCAATCTTAACAATAACAATCTTTTTAACCTAAACCACTTTAAAAATAAAATGAGCAGCGAGATTTGGACAGAGAAATATCGTCCGCAGAAATTTTCAGATGTTTTCGGACAGGACGAAATAGTAAAGAGAGTTAAATCTCTTGCTAACACATTAAACATACCGCACATGCTCTTTGCCGGTCCTGCAGGCGTTGGAAAATCAACATTAGCGTTGGTTGTTGTCAAGGAACTTTATGGAGGGCAATGGAAGGAGAACTTTCTTGAGTTGAATGCTTCCGATGAGAGGGGAATAAACATTGTTCGTGAGAAAGTCAAGAATTTTGCAAGAACAAAGTCGCTGGGAAAAATTCCTTTCAAGGTGATATTTCTCGACGAGGCTGATGCACTTACTCCTGAAGCCCAGCAGGCCCTAAGAAGAACAATGGAAAATTACGCATCAACGTGCAGATTTATTCTGTCATGCAATTATTCAAGCAAGGTAATTGACCCTATTCAGTCCCGCTGTATTTTGTTCAGATTCAAGCTCCTGGAAAAAAAGGACGTCGAACGCATAATAAAAACAATAGCGGAAAAGGAGAATCTTAATGTAAGTCCTGAAGCTACAGAGGCGTTGTATGAAGGCAGCGAAGGAGATTGCAGGAAATGCATAAACCTCCTGCAGTCAACAGCATCCATTTCTCCGATGATAACTCCTGATCTGATTACAACAATAATATCAAGTGCAAAACCAAAAGACCTCAGAGTGGTTTTGGACTACGCAATTTCAGGAGATTTTCAGAAATCGCGTGAAAAACTTTTTGAAATAATGCTAAAGCAAAGCATTTCGGGACAGGACATAATCAAAGCGATTCAAAAGGAAATATGGAACATTCCTGTCGAACCGGAGTTGAAGGTCAAGCTCACGGAAAAAACAGGCGAGGCGGAATTTAGGATAATCGAAGGCAGCGACCCGTTCATACAACTTCAAGCGTTGCTTGCAAGTTTTGTCCTCGCCGGCTTGGGGAAATGAGATGGGAATTAAAGTAGAATTCAATTCTGAATTGGCGTTAAGAAATTTCGGGGAGGAAGGAAGATTGCCCTCAGAATGTTTGCCGAAAGAGTTGGATATTGGGACAAAACATTTTTTCACAAAAAAGGGGCAAAGAAATTATTTTCTCGAGGGAGAAATACCTTTGGTAAGAACAAACGGAAATGGAGAAATATCTGGACCTCTGGCGAACGTAAAAATTCTGGAGGTATCTCATTTTTTAAGAAAGGGTGAGCCATATACAAGAGGGGTTTATGAAGTAATCAGTGTCTATGATACAAGTAAAAATGAAATTCTTCTAAGGGAAGTTCAAAAAGCAAAATGAACTGGACAGAGAGGTATCGCCCAAAGAAATTCCAAGACATTGTTGGCCAAGAACCGGCGGTGTGGGAAATAAAAAATTTCATTGAAGAGTTTTATCTTGGGAATTTGACAAAAACAAAAAAAAAGGCCATTATACTGCATGGTACTCCCGGAATTGGAAAAACAACAATGGCTCAGGTAATTGCCCTTGAAACGGGGTCGGAAATTTTTGAGTTAAACGCAAGCGACATAAGAAACAAAACAAGTCTCAACGAAATCCTGAAACCTGCAACAGAACAACAGTCACTGATCGGAAAGAGAAAGATAATTCTTATAGATGAAGTTGACGGCATATCTTCGACGGAATCAAGAGGAATAAGTGAGCTCATTTCAATAATTGATGCATCCCCATATCCAGTTATAATAACCGCGAATGATGTCTGGAACAAAAAGCTTTCACCATTAAGAAAAAAGGCCAAGATGATAAAGCTCAAGGAAGTTGATTACAGGGCAATAAAAAATATTCTCATGGGGATTCTGAAAAAAGAGGGGAAATTTCTTGACAGTGATGTCTTAAATGAAATTTCCATAAATGCGCGTGGCGATATGCGCGCGGCGATAAATGATCTGCAAAGAGAAGCGTCAGTAGATTCAAAAACAGCCAATCTTGATGAAAGAAACAAGGAACAGGATATATTCAATGTTCTTAAGGAAATATTCAAATCAAAACCTTCGACAAAACTTCTTGATATATTTGATTCCCTGAACATGCCTCTTGATGAAATAATGCTATGGATTGAAAAGAACATTCCTCTTGAGTATAAAAACGATGAACTCGCACGGGCTTTTGACCTGGTGAGCAAAGCAGACATCTTCAAGGGAAGAATATACAAGCAGCAATATTGGAGATTCTTGGTTTATGAAAATGCGTTCCTAAGTTACGGCGTTTCCGCATCAAAAAAAAATTCAACAATTAATGTAAATTTTACGCGATATGAAAAACCGGACAGAATTTTGAAGATATGGATTAACAATAGGGCAATTGAAAAAAGAAAATCAATTACCGAAAAATACGCTTCCAAAGTCCATATAGGAGAAAAACGCGCATTGCATGAATTTCCGATGATAAAGGGCATTCTTCAAAAGCCAGAGGTTCAAAAAGAGCTCAAACTAACGGAAGAAGAAATTGAATACTTGCAACAGAATTGAAAATGGAAAAAGTTGATTCGCTTTACTTTATGATGAAGGGAGTCGTGCCTTTCGAGGCAATAGACTTAGAAGATTATTTAATCAACAAAGACATTGTAAAACACAGAAGAAACGGAATAGTAATCTTAATTCCAAGTGCAACCCTAGAGGTTATCCCAGAAGCAATAAAGGGAGATGGTGGCATTGATTACATTGGATATTCTTGGGGGAAAATTCATGACAGAACAAAAGGTATTAGTGGAGATGTTTATATACATGAGATGTTTTTTGAGGGATTCGTAAAACCCAGGATGGTCGATATTAATAATCCCGAGAGCATTTCTGTTAGAACATTCTCAAATCTTTTATTGGAGTACAAAAAATCTTTTCATGATTTCTCCATACTCTGGGACGCCATGGAGTTTTGCATGAGACTGCCTGACACAAAAAAGAGATTGGCAGGAATTTTAAAAGAAGGATTATTAAAACCTCGGCCAATTTGAAAGATTTTTCTTTTTTAATAAACAACAAAACATAAAAACTTCTTCTTCTTATTTTGATAATGAAACCAAAAAGGAGGGCTGGATGCTTTTTGAAACCTTTGCGATTTCCTCGTGGGCAATTTGAAATCGCCGTTCAGTGTTTTTAGGATATATGGGTTTTGATATTCAAATAGGAAGAAATATTTCCGACAAGCAACTGTTCGGAAACAAGGGCTTTGCTTATATTGGAAAAAGCTATGTAAAAATGGGCCAGTACAACTCATTAAGCAACAATCTTTTCATCGATGTAGTCAGAAGCCATGTTATTCTCGTCGCAGGAAAAAGAGGATCGGGAAAAAGTTACACTCTCGGAGTTCTGGCAGAAGAATTGTCTTCATTGCCAAAAGAAATAGGCAAGAACATAGCATCATTGATTTTTGATACCATGGGAATTTATTGGACAATGAAATTCCAAAATGAAAAAGACAAATCGCTTTTATATGAATGGAATCTAAAATCCAAAAATCTCCCTGTAAGAATATTCGTGCCGTGGAAGCATTATGATGATTATCTGGAAAAAGGAATAATTGCCGACGAGAAGTTTGCCCTTGACGTAACGGAAATGAATGCGGAGGACTGGATTTTGACGTTCAATCTGGACATGATAAACCCTGTTGCTGTATTGATTGAGAGAACTGTTAACAGACTGAGAGATGGCAAGGATTTTACGATAAAGGATATCATAAAAAATCTAGAAATGGATGAAACAACTTCAAATGAAATAAAGCTCGCGGCAATAGGTCTTTTCGAAGCCGCGGAAACATGGGGGATATTTGCCTCGGAAGAAGAGGAAAAAACTAGGATTGAAAATTTGGTTTCCGGAGGAATGACCTCTGTACTTGACCTGAGTGTTTACAATTCCGTCGGAACATTTAATGTTCGTGCATTGGTCATAAGTTTGGTCACGAGAAAAATCTTCAAGCAAAGAATGTCTGCGCGCAAAATTGAAGAAGTGCAATCCGTGTCAAAAGGATTCTCCTTCACTTCATCTGAGGGAAAAAAAGAAAACCCTTTGGTTTGGATTTTCATAGATGAGGCCCATGAATTTCTTCCATTGAATGGCAAGACGACGGCAACAGATTCGTTGGTACAGCTGTTGCGCGAAGGACGTCAGCCAGGAATTTCCGTTGTTTTGGCAACGCAACAGCCAGGACAAATTCACAGGGACGCAATGAGCCAGTCAGACATAGTAATTTCGCACAGGGTGACTTCTTTACCAGATTTACAGGCATTGGGATACATCATGCAAAGTTATCTTCTTGACAGCATAAAAAAGTACATGGATGATCTTCCAAATGAAAAGGGTTCTGCAATAATTCTTGACGACAATTCCGAAAGAATTTATCCTATGCGCGTGCGTCCAAGATTCACATGGCACGGGGGCGAAGCTCCAACAGCGATGAGAATTGAAAAAAAAGTTTAGATATCACTTCTAAGTAAATATTCAACGAAAAAACTTATAAATAAAAAAGTCCTAAAAATTAAGAAAGAAATATGTTAAACGATATGGAAGAAAAATGCAGGTATTTGCCGGAAAATTCAGAGAAAATAGACTCTCTAGGAATAGAAATATTACCATGTTCAGTTGCAGGTAACTGCCCTTATGGCATTGGGAGAATAGTAGAGATATACAAAGAAAAAATAGGTGTATGTCCATCAAGCGGCTTGATAAAAAAAACTGTTCAACCGGTTAATGAAAGCAATGTGATAAATTTTGCTGAAATAAAACATACAGATTCAATAATGCCTAATAGAGTCAGAAGACCTTTCTAAACAACCTTAAAATCCACCCTTACCCTCAATCTATATGGGGCAATTTCTCCGGCTTTTTTTGTTTCAAGGATTTTTATTTTTCTGCCTGATTCTTTTCCTGCCTGAAAAATTTTTTCCTTCACTTTAGGTATTTCATCTTCCCCGCAAAAGTCGTAATAATAAATCCGTGTATTTTTTTTACTCAACAAAAACGCTTCTTTCAAAAATGTCTCTGTCAATTGCGGACGAGGCATTACAATCACGTCAAATTTTTTTGGAAATCTTTTTCTTGCCTTCAAAACAAATTTCTTGACATCTCCCTGAATCGTTTCTATTTTGTCATTCAAATTGTTCAGTTGGGCATTAAGTTTTGCGTACTTGTTCGCTTCTCTGTTGATTTCAAGCGAATAAACTTTTTTTGCCAGTGAGTTTTTTGCTATTACAATTCCGTAGGGATTTACTCCTGAAAACATCACTAAAACATCTTCATTCTTTCTGATTTTTTTCGAGATTTCCTTTCTTTCATTGCTTAATCTTGGAGAGAAATAACTTGAGTCAATATTAAACCTGAAAACGCATCCGTTTTCCTTGTAAATAACTTCTTTTGTCTTCTCGCCGAGAACATATTTTGTTTCCTGTTTCCTTAGTCTTCCCTGGAATTTGGAAACCTTCTCGAGAATTGTTCTGACAGAACGATTTTTTTTCAGGAATTTCTCTGAGAATTTTTTCTTTTCAGATAGTTTCATATCAAAAGGAAATTTAATCAGAGCAATGTTTCCAAGAATGTCGTAAGAAACATTTTTTTTGTTCATAATTACAAAAAGCAACGAGGGTATTAAAAGTTTAACACGGATGTTATTAGGATTAATAATTGTTAAATATGTTCGCCCCGAATACGGGTAGCACGCACTTATTGATGAAGTGCTAATTTAGAATCTAAAGTTTATAGTGATAATCGTAGGGTTTAGTATTAATTCCAAACAAATCGCGAGAATTTATTCGAGTACAAACTTCAAGGCAGACAGGGAAGATGAACAGTGGGATAAACTTTTCTTGATGAAGAAGAAACACGAGAAAATTTATAAGCATATTTTACCTGAAAAAATAATGAAAAGAGGCGCAGCTTGGATTTCTGTCTTGGGAGTTCTATTGATGACAAATTTTGCAAGCGCGCAATTTTACGGGGATTTTTCAATAGGTAACTTGTTCGACAGCGTTGATGCATCAACATGGGTTTTAGGAGCTTTGTTTTTGATATTTTTATTTTTCAGCAATTTTGCAATTTCAAGATTCACAAAAGGACAGGGTGGGGCGGGAGGTTCAATGGCGGCAATTGCATTTTCACTTCTTGCAACATATGGAGTACACAGAACAGGATGGGACTATGATTCTTTCTTTTATGAAATCTTCGGATTTATAGGAATCTCCGAGGAAATTCTGTATTACATTATTCCTCTAATTGTTCTGGCAGGATTGATTTTCTCTGTGATAAAATTCAGCTTGGGTCCAACATTGACGGTGTTGGGATTGTTTCTTTTAGGGGTGAGTTTCACTGATCTGATTTATGAAAAGGGATTTACTTTAGTAATTGGACTTATCCTATTTGTAGGGGGATTATTTCTTTGGATACGTAAAAAAAAACCTAATTTAGGGAGTTCTGGTTATTCTTCTGGAAGTAGGGGCTATTCCCAAAGGTATTCGGACTGGAAAGCGCAGAGGCAGGCGCAACAACACAGGCCCGAATTTTTTAGGAGAAGTGTAGGAGCAACAGGAAGAGTTCTGGGAACAGGAAAATTTCAAGGTGTTGATGATTGGGCTTACAGAAAAAGACAGGAGCATGATAGAAGAGAACAAGAAAGAAGAGTAATAACAGAACAAAAGCGCAATGAAAAATTGAGAAAACAGCAAACCGATTATGAGTATGAGCAAAAACAAAAAGCCCTAAGAGAACAGAAACAAGGTGAAGAGAGTGCAAAAAGACAGGAAGAAGAGCAAAGAAGACAGCAGCAAAAACAAATAGATGAGCAAAAGAGAAGAGAGGAAAATGCTAGAAGAGTAGAAGAGCAAAAAATAAAAAATGAAGAAATAAAAAGGCAGAAAGAAACCCAAAAAGCAGAGAAAAAGAAGCAAGATGCAATAAGAAAAGAACAGGAAATTGTTAAGAAAAGAGAAAAAGCGGTAAAAAAAATAAGAAATGAAGAAAAGAGTTTGTTAGATGAAGAAAGCAGAACATTAAACAAGATAAAAGAATTAGAAACTCGCTATAACAATCTTAGTATACATAGTGCAGGTAGTTCCGAGATGGATAAAATTAAAAGAGAGATCAATCATCTAAAATACTCAAAGTTAGATGACATCAAAAGAAAATTGGATAAACTAAGATAATAAAAAATCAGAATACCCTCTCCAAATCTGATTTAACTTTGCTAACATCTTCCTTTATTCCTGTCAATGATTTTTCCTTAAAATATTTTGTATCTGTAACAAGAGCAAATGCCATGGATGCATCTCCCACAGTATTCAACAAATTTATAAGCGAATCATCAATTCCGTAAGAACTAAAAATTCCCGAAGCACTTCCAACAGCGGAAAGTCCGGATAAAAACCCCAGCCCCAATCTTGGCAAATCAACATAATGAGAATTTCTGTCATAATTTTTATCAAAGATATCTTCATATGCCTTCGTTCCTGCCCCAATTAATGCTAAAATAGGATTAACTCCCGAAAAAAAATTTGCCCCGTAAATTCCATAATTTATCCAATCTTGTTTTGAAACCATTTGATTCGTGTTTAATTTAATTTTCTAACGTCATTGTTTTCCTTTGCTTTCTTTTTCTAAGAAAGGTTTTTGTCTTTCGTGAAACAAAAGGGATTGCTTTTCCAGCGACCAATGTACCTATTGCAACGTAAGCAGTTACCTCAGAATCATGTTTTAAATTATATGCAATGTCTGTGAGATAAGAACCTATTTGCTGGGCCCCATTGCCAAGAAAAGTTCTTACTCCTTCATTTTTTATTACTGATTCCGAAACACCATAAATCGTCCTCAGAGCATCCCAATATCCCTCTAATCCCCTGACAAAATAGTTGCCGGTATGGGCTGTTGAAAGAACTGCTGCTGGAACTGCCAAGTAAGACGATGTTTTTTCCAATGTCCAAAGACCTGCTCTGCCTGCAGATTTTAATGGATTCTTTACAATATCTGTTAATCTGTTTTTTATTTCCATTTTGTATTATCAAAAATTCGAAAATCAACTTTATAAATCTTTCTAAAATGTTACTATTTCAGAGAAACAACACTAAAACCACTTCCCCAAATCTTTCTGCTTTCGTTCCTCATGTATTTCCTTTAATTTGTCAAGTTGTTTTTCAACTCTCTCAAGGGAAAAGTCATGCTCCTCAACCAGTATTTTTTTTATTTTTTTCCCGTCTATTCTTTTGAATTTAAAATCTGCTCCGACAACATCTGGCTTGTGAAAAAGTTTGAAGATTTCCTGCCAGTCAAACCTCTCTTCCTCAGGCATTGACATGAGCTGTTCTTCAACTTCTTGAAATATCAAAACAGGCTGCTGATATTTTTTAACAATTTGAAGTGCCTTCTTCTGTCCTATGCCCCTGATTCCAACAGGATTGTAATCTGTTCCGACGAGAATTCCCAAACAGATAAGCTGATCAAGATTTATTTCCAACAAACTTAATACCTTGTCCAGTTCTATCAATTCCGGTTTAACTTCAACGTATCCTGAGTAGGTTTTTCTCCTCTTTGACAGCGTGAGATTTCTGACAAGTTTCGGCGTTCCAAAAAGCAACGAATCATAATCCTGCGAGGCAGAAGCAAAAACGTCTTTGTTTATTCTCGCCAAGTAAGAAGCTTCTGCTTCTCCTTCACCAGGCGCCTGCACAATTGGAATTCCCATCGCCTCCAGGAGTTCTTTGCTTTCCTTTATCATTTCGTCATTAAGTCTTACCAACTGCGAACTATAACGCTTCATTGATTCCAAATTTTCATCCTGCTTTGCGATTTCATAACGCTCTTTTGCAATGTCTCTCCCGCTTTTCCTTATAGAATGTGTCTTGTATTTCATCTCGGGAGGAGTGCCGTCAAAAACATAAACCATCTTTAATCCTTCCGCCAAAAGCGAAGTGTTTCTGTAAAAAATTCCGGACAAGTGGGATGTGATTCTCTTTTTTGAATCCATAAGGGGCGTTCCATCGGGTTGCCTTATTGTTGACAAAAACTGATAAAGTGTGTTGAAAGCATCAACGCACAAAATTTTCCCCTTCAAGTCAGAAATTTCAATTTCCTTTCTTGGAATTATTTCACTTATGTTCAAACCCATAAAGAATCAAGGAATGGAAAATATAAAAAGTTATTTGAGATAAAAATCCTGTTCTGCCCACTTGCGATTCTGCCTTTGAATTTCGTCGTAAACTTCGGGGATTCTTTCCCTGGCCATTAAGTCAATTTTGTTTCGGAAATCTCCCAAAAATCTCCACACCTCTCCTCTGCACATATTTCTGTAATTAAGAGGGATATCTTTTTCATCAGAGCAACCAATTTTAACAAGCAAACCCATTCTTTTTTTTATCTCTTCTACTCTTAATCTCTCTCCTCTTTCCAAGGGATTAAAAGACATCAGTGCAACTCTAGCAACATATTCCAATGCTTTATCATCACTCTCATAATCAAGTGGTTTTGGTCTTCTTCTTGATTTTCTTTTTTGTTTTGGAGGTACGATAGTGCAAACAAAATCTCCATAAGTTCCTCCTGCCTTGGCAATTGCCTCATCTGCAAGAGCCATTTCAGCGAGGTGTATATCTTCCATATCTTCTCCGGTTATTCCCAAATCGCCACAAAGTTCTGCATAAGTCGAGGCATTTCTGCTACTAAGCGCCTCTTCCCTTTTTTTGGATAAATGGTCCAATCCGATTCTATACTTCATTATGTAACTACAAATTAGTGGTATATAAATTTTACGCCTTAACAAATGAAGGAATGAATTTGCCGGAGAAAAATTCCAAAAAGTACCGAGAGTTTTTTATATCATCCAATTCTATAATTAAAATGCAAACCGACTTCATTCCGATTGACTATGATTATTTTGACTTTGATGGAAGAAATTTCATTCGCGTTATAGGGCGGAATCCTTCAGGCAAGAGAATTTGCGTGATTGACAGTTGCGATGTTTATCTATGGGCAATTCTCAAGGATAAAGTGTCAAAGGAAAAGATAAACAACCTTATTGAAAAAATTCTAAAAATAAAAATAGAGGAAAAATCTTCAAGAAAAACAAAAGTTGAAAAAGTTGAAGTTAAGGAAAAAAATTTCCTCGGGAAGAAGGTAAGGGCCTTAAAAGTATTCGCAACAAATTACAAGGACTTGCATGCAATAGCGGACAAGATGGATTTTCCAGAAATTCAAAATAGACGCGGCTACGATCTCGGATTTGTAACTCACTACATAATCGAGAAAAAAATGATTCCAATGCAATGGTATTCGCTCAATGGAGAGCTACTAAACAACTCAATTGAATTTGGAGGCATTGACTCTTCATTTGACGTAGACCTCTGCATAAAATTGGAAAAATTGGAAAGAACAGGCGATAAAAACTTTGTTCCAAAAGTTCTGGCGTATGACATAGAAACAGACGAATTGCAAATAGGCAAGGGAGAAATATTAATGGTTTCTCTCTATGGAAAAGACTTCAAAAAAGTAATCACTTGGAAAAAATTCTCTGAAAAAAAAGACGCATCATTACCTTATGTCGAGTATGTAAAAGACGAATCTGAATTAATCGAAAAGTTCACCCATTACGTGCGCGGAATCTCTCCTGATTTCTTGGTGGGTTATTTCTCCGACGGATTTGATCTTCCTTATCTAAAAGCTCGTGCCGAGAAAAATGAAGTAAAACTCTCTCTCGGATTGGATGACTCACAACCAAGATTTTTCAAATCAGGGGCGGTGAAAGGTATGATGACTGGAAAAATAAAAGGCATAGTTCACGTTGACTTGCTTAAATTCATAAGAACAGCATATTCACAGTATATGCAATCCGAAACCCTCTCATTAAATGAAGTGGCAAATGAATTTCTTGGCGAGAGAAAAATTGATTTCAAGTTCAGGCATTCTTCAAAAATTCCCGAGAATGAATGGGAAAAATACTTTGAGTACAACCTCCACGATTCATACCTCACATACGGATTATTTTCCAAGATGTTCCCTGATTTGACAGAATTCTCGAGAATACTGTCTGAACCGGTATTTGAAATTTCCAGAAATGGAATGTCAAAGAACGTTGAATCATACATAATTCACAATCTTGAAAAATTTAACGAGATTCCGGAAAAAAAACCAATGCATGATGAGATATCCAAGAGAAGGGGCAGGGAGAAATATGAAGGGGCTTTTGTTTTTGAGCCCAAACCCGGATTGTATGATGAAGTGGTAATATTTGATTTCACAAGTTTTTGGCCCAGCATCATTGTAACATTCAATCTGTCAAAATCAACTTTGCTGAAAAAAAAAGGGAAAAACTCAACAGTAGCGGAAGTGTTGGGGAAGAAAGAATATTTTTCAAAAACTCCGGGATTTTTTCCCGAAATGCTAAATGAAATAATTGAGCTAAGAAAAAAATACAAAAAAGAACTTAAGCAAAAACCTGATGCAATAAAGGAAGCAAGAAGCAATGCATTCAAGCTTTTGGCAAATGCTTCCTATGGATATCAAGGATTTTTTGGAGCAAGATATTACTGTCCTGAAGCTTCCGGTGCAACAACAGCAATAAGCAGAGAGTTTATACAGGAATCAATAAAAAAAATTGACGCACAAGGGTATAAAACAATTTATTCCGACACCGATAGCATAGCTTTCCTGATAAACAAAAAAACTCAAAAACAAACACTTGATTTTCTGGAGAAACTAAATTCACATCTTCCGGGAATAATGGAACTTGAATTGGAGGATTTTTACAAGCGAGGAATATGGGTCACAAAACGCTCCGGAGATTTTGGGGCAAAGAAAAAATACGCACTGATTAACTACAAAGGCAAACTAAAAATTCGCGGTTTTGAGACAGTAAGAAGAGATTGGTGCAATCTCGCAAGAAAACTTCAAAACGAAGTGATAAAACATATTCTTGAAGAAGGGAATGAAACCAAGGCGCTGGAATCTGTCAAAGATGTAATAAAAAAATTGAAACAGGGAAAAATTCTAAAAGAAGAACTTATAATAAAAACCCAATTGAAAAAACCCCTCTCAGAATATGTAGCTGTTTCACCTCACGTCATAGCTGCAAGAAAAATGAAAGAAAAGGAAATACCTATTGGAGATGGTGGGTTGGTCTCATATTACATTGCAGAGACAAAAGAAAAGAAAAAACTTGTCCGTGAGAAAGTAAAACTCCCGGAGGAAGAAGGAATGTATGATATTGAATACTACTTAAATCATCAAGTCCTTCCTGCCGTTGAAAACATCTTTCATGTATTCAATGTTCATGTAGAAAAAATAATAAATGAAAAAAACCAGACAAGCTTGGGGGATTTTGGAAAGAAGAGTTAATCTGCCGTATTGACACTGAGAATTTTTACAATCGTGTATATAACTAATAATAAATAAATTTGCGCTCGGCTTTCGCCTCGCCTTTATTACAATTAATAACGCAAAATCAAATTTGATTATATTTATGTATCAAACAAGAAATTTGTTCAAAGAAGACTCTCTATAGTATTTGCAACAAGCCGCATCAAACCAATCAATTACAACATCCAATTCGCGCTCATTATCGCATTCATGAAATGCGTTCATAGCGGCTCGGAACATTCCCATTGCGTTAAAGTAACTGCCACCGTGATAAAACTCCTTTCCAGACTTCAAACAAATCATTCCGATGCCATTCAAATCTCTCAAATCCAACAATTTTCCAGAATCAATTCTTTCAGCCATAAGAATGAATAGAAATTTTGTTTATAAAATTATTCCAACAAAAGTAACGCAGCCATTATCACAATTCCGATTATAAAAGTCAAAAGTTGTAGCAGCGAGGATTTCAAACTCGGATGCTTCTGCAATTCTGGAATTAAATCACTGCCCGCAATGTAAATAAATCCCCCGATTGCAATCGAAGCAATAATGAACTGAACTCCCGCGACATATCCTCCAAGAACTAATGCAACAATTACACCAACAACCGCAGCTAGCGACGACAAAAAATTGAAGATTAATGCTCTTGATACTGAAAATCCTCCGTGCAGTAAAACTCCAAAATCGCTAATCTCCTGAGGAATTTCGTGCAAGGCAACTACAAGTGTCGTTGCAATACCTGCCGGAATGCTGATCAAGTAAGTTGCACCGATTATAAGTCCGTCAAGTAAGTTGTGCATTCCATCGCCGACAAGAATCATTATCGAGAATGGATGAACTCTGTCTACTTTTGACGCAGTATGATGATGGTGCCAATGAACAATTTTTTCCAAAACAAAAAACAAAATAATTCCCGATAAAATCAAGTAAGAAATATTCAATCCAAAACCATGCTCCTCAATCAACTCGGGGAGAAGATGCAAAAAAGCACCTCCAAAAAGGGTTCCTGCTGAAATTCCAACTAAATAAATGAGCACCTTGGAAAGTGCCGCGCGTTCTACAGAAAGTGTAAAGATACCCACAAGAGAGATCAAACTAATTATGAAAACACTTGCAAGTGCATAAATCCAGATCTCCAGCATTTGATGAATACGAATACTTCGGTTATAAAGTTTTTTAGAAAGATAATTAAATTAAAATTATTTATTTTAATTAATGAGCAAAAAATATTCCAGAAGGGAATTTCTGACGCAAGGATTATGGGGAAGTGCTTACGTCGGGGGACTTGGAATTGTGGGCAATGCCATTGGAAGGGGGGCAAAGAAAATCATTAGTGTGTATGAAGATGAAGTCAAGCCGGTAGTGGAAAATGTGGGAAGAATAACAGATTTTTTTAACAGAAAGGACGAGCACAATAAATCTAAAAAAAATTCGGGCTATGACATTTCAGAATTTGCATATAATCATCCAGAAGGATTTGGAACAGCTTCGGGAGCAGTCTTGGGGGGTTTGTTTGCATTAAAAAATTATTTTGGGGTAGGAGATAAAAGAACAATTGCCAATTTAAGGGATCGCGTAGGTGTTTTGGAAAAATCTTTGGAAGGAATGGCTGCGCTGCAAAAAGAAAAGAAACACACAGATAACCTTCTGATAACAATAAGTTCAATAGGGTTAATGGGATTTTTATCAATGGCTTTTATCAGGTATAAATTTACAGGATTTATTATATCAAGCCCGTTAAATCTGCCATCTCAAAGAGAACTAATTTTCATAATTTTGTTTTTTGCCATTCTGGTTGTTGGAATTTTAAGGATGAGAAAAAGAAAAATTTTTCTAAATCAGATACAGCTGGCCATAAAGAATATAAGAAAATAATTAAATGTGAGAAATGAGTCTACCCTATGAAAACAAATTATGAGCCAAAGCCATTATTTATTGAGAGGATGAAACTTTTGCTTGGTGAAGAAGAATTTAAAAAATATTTTGATTCCTTGAATTCTGAATCTTTTAATTCGATAAGAGTCAACACTCTGAAAATATCTGTTGAAAAACTCAAGGAGAGATTGATTGAGAAAAAATGGAAAATAAAACAACCTTTCAGAGATTTTCCGGAGATTATGATTGTAGAATCAAACTTGGAACCCGGAGAACTCGGGCGAAGCTTAGAGCATCTGTTAGGATATTATTATATCCAGGATATTTCAAGTATGCTCCCGATAATCTCGCTTAAACCAAATGAAAAAGATATTGTGATGGATTTATGTGCATCCCCTGGAAGCAAAACAACACAAATAGCGTCGGAGATGAAAAATTCAGGAGTACTGATTGCAAATGAAATAAATCTCGGCAGAATAAAAATTCTTGCCTCAAACTTAGAGCGTTCGGGTGTCATGAACGCAATAATAACAAAATCCCCTAGTGATGTATTCTGCAAAAAGATGAAATCTCTGGAATTTGGTGCCGACAAAATTCTTCTTGATGCACCATGCTCCGGAGAAGGAACGATAATCAGCAATAAAAAAACTCTCCTAATGTGGAACAAAAAAAACATAAAAAACCTGTCAAAAAAACAGAAAAGATTGATTCATTCTGCAATTGAAGTCCTCAAGGATGGTGGGGAGTTGGTGTACAGCACATGCACTCACGCTCCCGAAGAAAATGAGGAAGTTATAGATTATGCACTGGAAAATTTTAAAAATATCAAAGTTGAGAAGATATCTTTGCCAAATGAATTTAAATTTCGCCAGGGAGTAACAGAATGGAACGGAAAGGAGTATTCCAGTGAAGTAAAAAAATGCGTGAGAATATACCCTCAAGATAACAATACCGAGGGGTTTTTCATCGCTAAAATAAAAAAGGAAAAATGACCCTCAAATTTCTAAATACCAAAGAAAGAGAGAAAATTCTTAGGCTTCTTGAAGAGCAGTTTGGAATAAAGAATGTTGAAGGAAGATTTATCATGATCGGCAAGGAAAGAATATTCCTTTACAATGGAGGATTATCCAAGGAGATGATGGAAAAAATCTCAAAAATCACAAACCTGGAAAGGGCAGGAGTTTATTTTGGGAAGATGATGCCTTCAGGGAATGGAGAAAAGATTCGTTTGAGTATTGAAGGAACTCAGATTTTAAAAGAGGAAATAAGAAAAAATGTGTTTGAACTTTCCGAAGAGATGGTTGAGGAATGGATGATGGGTCGCGAGTTAAATATAAAAACGGGAAAAAGAGATTTTTTGATTATAAAGCACGGCGATGATTTTCTAGGTACGGGAAAAGTATCTGAGGAAAAAATAGGAAATTTCATCCCAAAAAATCGCAGATTGAAAGAGAGGGGTTAATTTTATAACTAAATTTTCTTATTTTAAAGAATGTCTCTTTTAAATCACCACAGTATACACAATTTCTTTAAGGACAAAGAACTGAATCACTTCTATTTAACTATTGCAATAATAACATTTGGTGAAGCTTTGATAGGTATCTTTGTTCCAATCTATTTATATAAATTGGGTTATGAAATATATCAGATTCTTTTCTTCTATTTTTTACTATCTTTTTACTTTGTAATCTTTTCATATATTAGTGCAAAAATTGTTTCCAAAATAGGAATAAAGCATTCGATACTTTTTGCAATGCCTTTTTTAATATTCTATATGTTGGGGCTTAACTTTATAGAAAGTAGCGTCGTTATTTTCTTTGTTCTACCTTTTCTTCTTTCCCTTGGAACTATTCTCTACAATTATGGGTATCACCTAAATTTCATAGGACATTCTAAAAGAAAAAATAGGGGAAGAGAAATCTCCTTTCTAGGGATCATAACTATTTTAGTTTCCATGTCTGCACCATTAATAGGTGGGCTAATAGCTTCAAGAAGTTTTTTATTTCTTTATATCACAAGTGCATCTATTTTATTCTTAGGTACAATTCCTTTATTCTTAACAAAAGACAATAGAAAATTTTTAAATTCCAACGTTGAAGGGCTATTCAAGAAAATATTCTCAAAAAAAGAAAGAGGAAATTTGATAAGTTTTTCAGGATATGCAATTGAATCAAGTATAAATAGAATATTATGGCCCATATTCCTCATAATTATTCTTTTATCTCTTGAAAAAACAGGTTTAGTTATTACACTCTCATTAATTCTCTCGGTAAGTGGATTTTATATTGCGGGAAATCTTACAGACAAATACAATAGATTCAAACTGATAAAATTCTGGACATTCTTACATTCAATCTCTTGGATAGGACGTATTTTTGCAGACAACTTTTTTAAGATATTCTTAGTAGACTCATATAAAAACATAAGCGAAAAAATTCTTGCAGTTCCTTGGGAAGCCCATAGTTATGATTTAGCAAAGCGTGAAGAAAATTATTTTAATTTTATTATAAGAAGAGAAATAACTTTTAATTTTGCAAGAATTATCTTTATGCCCGTGATAATTCTCATATTTTATATAAACTGGCATCCTTTTACGATAACTTTTATAATTGCTGGAATCGCAAGTTTAGGATATAGTTTCATAAATAAAAAATAAATTTGTTAAAATGGATAAACAAAAAATTTTGCGGGCGGGAAAAATAGCTTCACAAGTCAGAGATTCCATAAGAAACGAAATAAAAAGCGGTATGTTATTGGTTGAAATTGCCGACGCAATCGAGGAAAAAATTATTGAGTTAGGAGGAAAGCCTGCATTTCCAACATGCCTGAGCATCGACGATGCAGCAGCACATTACATCCCATATCATGATGATAAATCAGTAGCAAGAGGAATTTTAAAAGTAGACATGGGGGTGCATGTAGACGGATGGATTGCCGACACTGCTTTTTCTTTGGATCTTGAAAATGATGAAGAAAACAAAAAAATAATCCTCGCTTCGGAAAAAGCTCTTGATGCTGCGATAAAAAATTTCAAGAAAGGTGGAAAAATCAGAAATGTAGGTTCTTCGGTGAAAAATGAAATTGAAAAATTTGGCTTTAGTCCTATAGTAAATTTATCCGGACACAGTATAGAAAATTATGACCTGCATGCAGGAATCTCAATTCCAAATTTTGACAATTCTGACGAGACTGAAATAAAAGAAGGACTTTACGCAATAGAACCTTTCGCGACAAATGGTGTCGGAAGGGTTAAAGATGGAAAGCCGTCTGCAACTTACATTCTGCAAAGCGAAAAAAATCCGCGCAGTTCTGAAGCCAGAGAGATACTAAAGTTTATAGTCGAAGAATACAAAACACTTCCTTTCTGTTCCCGTTGGTTGGTAAAAAAATTTGGACTGAAATCGCTTATATCCATAAAACAATTGGAAGAGAATGGGAACGTATACAATTATCCTGTCCTGATGGAAAGTTCCGGTGGCAAAGTCGCACAAACAGAACACACTATTCTGGTTGAAAAGAATAATGTTATTGTAACGACGAAATAATCATTTGATGATAACAATTCTTATAAATAGAGAGTCTCTGATTCCGACATGGAAGGATTGTATGAGATTGATTCAAATTCCAAAGGTCTGCGTGGATTTGTTGGAAATCTTGGGAAGAGTCTGGAAAAAACCCTGAAGAATGAATTTAAGGATAGAGTTGAGGATTATAAAATAGAAGTCGAATTTGGAAGCGGCAACACAGGAGGGTATTATGCTTTACAATGGGGTTTTAATGGGAATCAATATTCCTTTAGAGGAGAATTTAGTATAGAACAATCAGATGAAGAAAGGGATGATTTAGTGATAGATTATTTCAGGGGTGTTCGTATTAATGAACTCAGAAATTACGCGGCCCCGCGCGCCAGCGTCGAGGAATTAACAATTGCTGCAGACATGGAAAAATCTGTAATAAGATTTTTAGAGAAAAATTTTGGAGACTCAACGGGAGAAAGGGGGAACGGCTGTCCTATTTATGAAATAAAATTACCTAGTGAGTATGTTCCGCTAGAGAAATCAGCATAATTTTGTCCAAAGAAAATCATAATCCAAGAATAGTCCTCAGGTTATTCAATGAACCCGGTTTTATGATATAACCTTTTGCTCCATTCTCAATAGCTCTTCTGCCTATCTCTTCTTTTCCCCCATAATGAAGAACAAAAGAAACTTCCGGATATTGTTTGGCATATCTCTCTATTACATCAGACCCATTTATCCCGGGCATTTGATTGTCCGTAAAAACAAGGAAAACATCTTCCATTCCGGAAATTATTCTTGCCTCAAGGTCGTTGCCATTTTCAAAGAGTTCTAATGTAAAATCTGGGAAGTACATGGGAAATGAAAGTTCAAGGGACGACAAAGAGTTTTCATCGTCATCCGCAATAAGAATTGTTCTTCTCTCGTTTGTCATGATATAAAATTATTTTTTAAGTAGTGAGTATTCTTCGCGTCCCGACAAATAATAAATATCATCGCCAGAGAATAAAAGAAACTTGTCGTTAGATCCATAATCCATATACTCTGCTTTGTTACTAGCGACTAGATCTTGAGCTTCTTCCGGGGTAAGAATTTTTGATAAGTTTGTCATTTTATTGTAATTTTTTTATTTAGTTAGATGATATTCATATAAATCCAAACCTTTTAAATCTTTCTATTTGTTATCACTTTATAGTTACTATCCTAAATAACTGCTTCCGGATGGAAGAGCCGCTTTCGAGCTCTTGAGGAAGTTATCTTCTATCTTCTTGTAAACTTCTATCATCGGCTTGCTTACACTAGGTCTGACTTTTTTCAGGGCCTCGTCAAAATGTTTCTTTCGTATCGTCTTTGAATCCATATTCTCTCTCAATGAAAGCATGGCCGCTTCCCTGGTCAATGCTTCCAAGTCGGCACCAGTGTAACCATGAGTCTGCTTAGCAAGATGATAAATCAGTTTGTCCTTGTCTGACAAATTCTTGAAAATAATTTTTTTGTCTTCTTTTAACGATTTAGATTCTCCTGAAGATTCCGACACATCTGAAGCAATTTTAGAAATGGTGTTTTCTTTTGCATTTTTGAATTTTGTGTCTAATTCTTTTACTTCTTCCTTAGAAACACTGAGAGGCATTTTTTTTGTATGAATCTGAAGGATGTTAAATCTTCCTTCCTCCTCTGGTGCGTTAACCAACAATATCTTGTCAAATCTACCGGGCCTGAGAAGTGCAGGGTCGAGCATGTCGGGTCTGTTTGTTGCACCGATAATCAGTATATCTTTAAGTTCCTCCAAACCGTCCATCTCTGCAAGCATTTGATTCAAAACTCTCTCTGTAACTCTTGAACCTCCTGAATCAACAGGACTGCGTCTTCCCGCAAGAGCATCAATCTCGTCAAAGAAAATAATACAAGGGGCTACTTGTCTTGCGCGCTCAAAAATTTTTCTCATTCCTTCCTCGCTTTTTCCAACCCACATGCTCAAAAGACTTGGTCCTTTCACTTGGATAAAATTTGCTCCTGATTCTTTTGCCGCTGCTTTTGCCAAGAGGGTTTTTCCTGTTCCGGGTGGCCCATAAAGAAGAACTCCTTTAGCAGGCTTTATTCCCATCCTCTCAAAACTCTCGGCATACTTCATTGGCCATTCAACAACTTCTCTCAATTCTCTTTTGACTTCGTCCAAACCCCCGACAAAATTCCATTCAACATTCGGAGTTTCTACTAGAACTTCTCTCATAGCCGAGGGACGCACATTTTTCAGCGCATCAAAAAAGTCTTCCTTGTGAACAATTAATTTCTCCAGAATATCTGTGGGAATTTGCTCTTCCTTGTCCAAATTCATTTGTGGAAGATACTTTCTCAAAACATTCATTGCTGCCTCTTTCGTCAAAGCTTCCAGGTCGGCGCCTACAAATCCATGAGTAACAGACGCAATTTCGTCGAGTTTCACGTCTTTTGCAATAGGCATTCCTCTTGTATGAATCTGCAAAATAGCCATACGACCATCCTTGTCCGGAACATTGATTGCAATTTCTCTGTCAAATCTTCCCGGGCGTCTAAGGGCAGGATCAATTGAATTTACTCTATTTGTGGCACCGATAACTATGACTTTTCCTCTGGACTTCATTCCGTCCATCATCGTCAAAATTTGGCTTACAACACGGCGTTCAACTTCCCCCATTGTTTCTTCACGCTTTGGAGCAATAGCGTCAATTTCGTCAATAAAAACTATCGCAGGCGCGGTTTTTTCAGCCTCATCGAAAATATCTCGGATTTTTTTCTCTGATTCTCCGTAATATTTTGACATAATCTCTGGACCGTTAAGAAGAATGAAATTTGCATCTGACTCATTTGCAACTGCTTTTGCCAAAAGGGTTTTTCCTGTTCCGGGAGGACCGTATAAAAGAACTCCCTTGGGTGCCTGAATTCCAAGTTTGTCGAAAATCTCGGGATGTTTCAGCGGAATTTCAACCATCTCCCGGATTTTTTTTATTTCTTCCTTTAAACCCCCGATGTCTTCATAATTAATCTCCGGGATTTTCTCATCTGTCACTTCAATCGCCTTAGGATTCAAAGTCACTTCTGTATTTTCAGTTATTTTAACCGCCTGATTTGGAGTTGAATTTACAACAACAAATTTTATTTGGGAAATTGCTCCTCCAAGATTTCCCAACCCAATTCCACCAAAGAAATCACCGAAGAAATCATTCATATCTCCGAATTCCTCTGACATTAAATCCTTGCGTCTTTGCACCCCTCCAAGAACTACAACATCTCCTTTTGTTACAACTCTTCCAAAAAGTCCTCTTTTCAATCCGTCGGAATCTCCCTGAAGTTGAACCACAATGTTTTTTTGTGCAGGGGCAATCATTATTTTTTTTGCTTCCTTGATGTCTGCCTTTGAAATGGAAACAACATCCCCTATTCCTGCTTTTGCATTTCTTCTAGTTATTCCATCCATGCGCACTATTGTCTCGCCAACGTCTGCAGGATATGCCCTGTCTGCAATCGCAACTGTCTCTCTTCCTCCACGAATCGCGACCACGTCTCCGCGTTTTATTTCCAGGGATTTCATCACCTCATTGTCTATTCTTACAATTCCTTTGTGGACGTCGTCCTGGAAAGCCTCATCAACTTTCAGCTGCACTTGTTTTTTATCGTTCATTTTTTTCCTTATTTTTTTTATTTGCTGAGTATAAATAACTTAATAATCCTGCCGTTAAGAATCCTAACGGAATAAGGGGGAGCATTACCGCAAAAACTCCATACATGCCTAACCTTACAGCTTCAAAAGTGTAGGCAAAAGTTGAGTTAAAGTAGTAATCAGAATCGCTTATCTCATCTCGGTGATTATTAACATATCTAACAAAAGAACTTGGCGTTAAAATAAAATCATATAATTCAAATATTTTATCAAAATTATTCGACGAATTAATTTTTGGTTGTTGGGAAAAGTCAACATTAATAATTTCTTGAGATTCTGCGGAGATATCCCCCAATCTGCTAGTTTTTCTTTCTCTCCATTCTTCTGTCAATACCAACATACCCATTTTTATTCTTCCTCCTGCGCTTTTTTTACTGTCTTGAAATTTTTTTCCGGATGTGCGGAATCGTAAAATTGTTTTGAGTGAAAAACCGGCTTGTTGTTCTTTACTATCTTAACTTCTCGGGATTTTACAACTCTTGCTTTTTCATGAACATTATTCCCAAAATTTAAGGACAATTTCCCCATCTCTTCAAAACATAATCTGACCATTTTGTCAAAATCTTTGAATACTCTTTCCTGATTATTCATGAAAGAAACAATTTCTTTGGGTATTGAAACGGCATAACTATTTCCAACCAATCTCATCTTGACACTGAATTCCTTGTTACGCAAATTTACAAATTTGTTATAATTTTCATTGTCAACAGGATGGATCAGTCTCTCGCCACATTTGTCGCAAATCATTGCTCTAAGCATAAATCCATTTTTCAAAATCTGCGATTTTTGCATTTTCTTGTTGCAATCTTTGCAAAGTATAGTATTGTCAAATATGTCTGCCATTTTGTCTTGATTATAAACCATGTTTGCACATGGTTATTGAAAGGAGGTATGTGTATACCTTGAGTATATACATAAAATGTATATTTATAAATATTTCTATTTTGTTGGCTTTGTATTGAATTAACTAAATCATTAAAAAGATGAGAAAGCATTTTCGTCCATGCTACCTATAAAAAGATCGTTTCTCAAAAAAGGTATTGTTATAGATATTGAAGAAGTGAATAGATTGCTTCTGGACAATGGCTGCCATAATTACAGAGATATTAAATTAAAACCAAGAAAAAATGATTTGGGAAATTCTATCCACGACGGAGATTCATTAAAATGCAAAATCAATGAACTTTCAGGAGAATTCGATTTTCAAGTGCCTGAAGAACCTTTGTTCTACTCATTTTTCAAATTAGATGATCCAGATTTTCTAGATACCTACTTGTACCTTCCGGAATTTTCCCATATGCTTCACTTTCCGCATTCAAGTCTGAAGTCTGTGAAAAATGTTGCAGGAGGATTGACAAGAATTTTTAAGATACCTCTTTTAGGAATTTATGAAGGACAGAGATGGAGATTGCCAAGACTTCAGTTGTATGAAGATGGAAGTTTGTCCCGCATGAGCAAGGGTTTTGTAGGAGAAAATGAATATGACCAAGAATGGTTAGACACTTACTTCGAGAGAGTTACTGAAAATTTTGGTAAAAGTATTGATGAATATTTAAAAATGATATCTAAAGAACCAAGAAAAAAACTCTCAAAATCATAAGCACAGATGGCTAATGTTAATCTCTGTCTTCAATGTTCCTAAGGATTTCACCCATCTCTTTTGCAACATGCTTCAATGCATCCTCATGCGAAGCATTCTTGTTTTTTCTTATGTAATTCAATGCAGAAGCGGCTCCGGCAATTACGGCCCTTTTAATTTCCTCTTTGACCATAAAATATCATGTTTGAAGTAATTTAAAAGCATTTGTATGTATTTTTGTAATAAAACATTTTAAAAACATATCTCTCTTTTTTCTTCAATGAGTTTAAAGGATGTGGAAAAATTTTTGGAAAAATTCTGGTTTCTTTTTTGGAGAGATGACTCTTTAAAGGGATGGATCTTCTCAATAATATTCCTATTCATATTCATAAAGTTCATTTTTTTCCCAGCACTGAGCTTGTTAACTGGCACATCACTCCCTCTTGCCATTGTGGAATCATGCAGCATGTATCACGAAGGAAATTTGTTGTCGAGTTTCGACAAGTGGAAGAATTCAAATTCTGAAAAATACTCGGAATTCCAACTCACAGGTGAAGATTTTGAAAATTTCACATTAAAAAAAGGATTCAACAAAGGAGACATTCTTTTCATTGTAGGAACAAAGCCAGAAAAAATTCATATTGGTGATGTCATAATCTTCAACGCCGGAACAAACAATCCCATAATACACCGAGTAATAAACGTTGAAAACATAGACGGGAAAATCTCTTTTTCCACAATCGGTGATAATAATGAAGGGCAGTTGAGCATTGAAAAAAACATCTCGCCGGATAGGATAGTTGGAAAAGCGTCCTTGAGATTGATGCCTTATATTGGATGGATAAAGCTTGTTTTCTTCGAATTTCAAAGATCTCCAAGTGAGAGAGGATTTTGTGAATAGTTACCCTAATCAAATAGTGTTTTCCTTAAGAAAACTTTTTAAATCATATTGTTAATCATCAGTAATAATGAAGTTTTGCCCGAAATGCGGTGGAGTGCTTGTAAAAAAGAAAAAAAATTTTGGATGTGTAAGATGTAATTATTCAACAAAGGAAAAAGTTGAGATAAACGCGGTGGAGAAAATAAAGGAAAGAAAAACCGTCGCGGTTGTCAAAAAAGAGGACACTCAAACTCTGCCAATAACAACGGAAACTTGCGCAAAATGCAAGAACAAAGAAGCTTATTTTTGGACTGTTCAGACGCGTTCAGGAGATGAAGCGGAAACAAAATTCTTCAAGTGTACTAATCCGAAATGTGAACATACTTGGAGAGATTATAGTTAGTTCTGAGAAAAACAATTATTAAAAACTTTAAAAAACAGAGAAGTATAAGATTGATTGTGAACTCTGCTGTTTAATAATCTTTAGATACATATACATAGATAAAATTTTAAACTATTTTTCCGAGATTAATTAAAGGCTCCGTAGCTCAGCGAGAACACGAAGTTTTCTCGCGCACTTTCCGGTTTGAATTCGTTTAAACCGATTGGTTCGCTACGTTGATGAAAAAAGGCTCCGTAGCTCAGCTTGGTAGAGCACTGGACTCTTATCGTATGGGAACGCCGTTCCCCTGACAAGTCACCCCTCCTCCAAAACGGAAGGGCGATTTCGAAGCACCTCGAGGAAAACGAGATGGAACAAAAGAAATCCAGGTGTCGCGGGTTCAAATCCCGTCGGGGCCATTTTTTATTAGTCAAGAATTTGACTAAAACTAATTTAAAATTATTTATGAAAGAAAAACAGGTCTTTCATCCTGAATCCTATCCATAATATCACTAAAATATTTTGCTTCAACAAGAAAAAGCTTATTTCTTCTTTCGCGATTATCACATATTATCGTTGAATTAGAAGGATAATATCCTCCTCCAACATATTTTGCTCCATCAATTTGGTGAAAGATGATATCCTCTCCTTCATGTCTTTTTAAATTAAATCCTTTTTCTATCCAAAAAGATCTTTCGTGAAAATTTCTTTCTACAATATGTCCAATAGATGCCCATGTAGGAATCTCAGAATTACAAGGTAATTGTGACATGAATACTGGTTGCCCTAAAAAATTATCTATTTTATCAAATCCAATTTCTTTCAAGACCGCCTCATATTTTTTGATTTCTTTCATTTGCCTTGCAACGCTTTCTTTACTGCCGATTTCTCTATCCACTTCTCTACTAGTTGCACGAATAAATTCTCTGATTTGTTCTCTTGATCCGCTTAGTTTTACATCATAGGTCATAATATCCCCAAAACCAATCAAGTTTTGTGAAACGGTTATAACAAGATTATTTAAATTTCGATGGCTAAATCTATAAATATCGGAAGCATTCTTTCTATCTTTTCTTCTTTTTCCATGACCTCTTACCACCAAACTATCTGCAAAATTTCTCAAATATTCGCCGTTATAAAATATTTCCTCAGCCATTTTCTGTTTACCTTTTGTTATTCTCTTTCTCCAATATTTAATTTTACAGTCACGGCTAAGCCATTCATTCTAATTATCATTTTTTCTTTTTTCATAAAGAAATATCAAAAAAACAGTATAATTAATTTATACCGATATAAATCGGCATCACTACTTGATTTTTCCTATGACAAATGGGATAATTTTGTTCTCTGCTCTTCTCAAATGTTCTTGAAATGTTGAAAAAGACAACTTGCTTCTTTTCGCCAATTTCTTAACATCAATTTTTCTCGGATATTCATAATAACCATTCTTAATGGCAAACTCTATCGATGTTCTCTGCTTCTTTGTCATCTTTGGAAAAGCACCTATTACTCCTAAATTGTCAATTTTTTCATTTTTAATGTATCCAAATTCCATGTTGTACTCTTTATCTGCAAGTGCTAATATTTTTTCAAGATATTTTCTGTCAAAAGATGCAAGCTCAATCTCCTCCATTCCATCTGAATGAATAATAAATGGTTTTAATTGTATCAGTAAGGGATTATAGAAAAGGCTAATACCCATTTTCTTTTCTTTGGTTTCGGTCTCTTTTATTACACAAATGAAAAGATCATCATGCACTTCCATCTTGTGTATTCTTTTTTCTTTTTTTAGGTCATTAATGAATCTTTTCTTTGATTTCTCATCTCCTTCAATAAAAGCCAAGGAAGTGTAATAAAAATATTTTTTATCAGAATGATAGTTTAATGTATACCCATGGATAGCTACACCAAATTTTTTTGCTCTTGGAGCGTAAACCCCTTCATTGTAATAAACAGAGAATCTGGTTTTCCACATTAACTACGATATATATCGGGATATAAAAATCTTACTTAAAACATCTCAGATTATCAACTCTTTGAAGAACTTCGGGATTTTTGTAAACGTCTCTTTGTAATTTTGTTTTTGTCATACTCTCAAGATGTGCAACAGCATTATCTCCAAATTGCCTTCTCACAAATTCCAGATATGTCCCGTCAGAAAAATAAGCATTAAACATATTATCTCTGAATCTCAAAGATTCTTCGGGAGTCAAATTTTCATTTCCGGTTGGACTAAATGATTTGTGATGGTGTGCATAAACATTCCATCCTCCTTGCTCTTTTGTAGGATAATCTTTTGAAATAATTCCTTTTTGCAAAGCCATTGCATGGTCAGGAGTTCCAGGGTAAGCAACGGCAGAATAAACATTCATCCATAGTGTTTCTTCCCTATATTTCATTACCATATCAAAAGTTTCTTGCATTGTGTCAAGAGTGTCATTCGGAAGTCCGACCATATAATTTCCAAGTATGTGGATTCCCGCGTTTCTAACGTTTCTAACATGCTCATCTATTTTGTCGTTGCTGAATCCTCCTTTTCTTGAATCTTTTCTCACATCGGCATTTGCAGATTCAATTCCCAAGACAAGCCAGTTAACTCCTGCCGCCTTTAATCTATCAAGCATTTTCTGATTCTTAACAGTGTCTATTCTTGCATATGCCCATATATTAAATTTGTAATCTCTCTCAATCATCCTGTCCAAGAATTTGTTAATATCTCTTTTATCCTCTCCTTTGCTCTCAAGAACAAACATCTCGTCAATAAATTTAACATGCTTTACACCTTTTTCTGCTATGTCATCAATCTTTTTTATCATATTGTCAGAATCCCAATACCTGATATCCCTTTTTCCTGATTGATCATATCCAACATTAATAACACAAAAACCACACTTGAATGGACAGCCAAGGCTTGTATAAATTGAAGCATAAGGACTTCTATCTTCATCGTCAAAATAAGCATGCCAATTATGTGCCCTGTAATTTTTCAGATCTGGAAGCAAATCCCATGCAACGCCAAGCAATTCATTATTCAAATTTGCAAGTGGAAAAGTTCCGATGCTTTTTCTTGAATCGTGAAATTCTCCATTATCAATATAGGCAAGTCCAGGGATTTCTGCAAAATTGTTTGAATTCAATCCTGATTGCAAAAGTGCGTCTACAACCCTATGCTCTTCTCCTATAGCAACAAACTTCAAACCAGGAGTTTCTCTTAATGTTCTTTCAGGCAATGCAGAAGCATGATTCCCACTTAGAATTATTGGATATTCTCCGTCAACTAATTGCGAAACTTCCCCTATTGCGTGCATCATATGAGTTGAATCTGAAGGTTGCTGTCCGTGTCCTATTATTGAAACAAGTTTAGGATTGTAATTCTTAATTCTTTGTGCCGTTTCTTCAGGAGACAACCTCTCCAGATTTGCATCAAGAATAGCTACGCCATGCCCTTGATTTCTGTAAAAATCGGCAGAAACTGCTGCAGGAAAAGGAGGCTCTATTGCAGGAAATCCTTTTTTTGCAAGTTCTCCGTAAACTCCTGAAAAATTAGGGTGAACAATCAAGACATCCAAAGATTTTGAATTCATAAAATCACAATATGATATGAGTTTAAAAGAATTTCTGTAGTTTGTTCAAACAATTTTTCAGGAATATAAATTCTTAAAAAGACGGGAATCTCGATAAATTCATGAAGAGAAATTATCCGATAATAAAAAATCTAATTGATGGTTCTCAAAAATACAGATTGGAATTATTTGGCATGTGGATTGACTCAAGAAGACCCCACATCCCGTCAACTTTCGGCCTTGTTGAAATAGTAAACAGTTTATTCAACGGAGAATTTACAAATTTTGATATTAACGATGAAAACAGAGACAGATTAATAATAAGCCCAGGTCACGAGGGAATTGTTATGTATCCTTTTCTTGCAGACAAAAATTATATTTCTAAAGAAGAATTAAAAAAATTCACGCATCACGACGGAATTTTAAGACAATATCCGGATCCAAGCATGCCGTTAGTCGAATGCCCGACAGGTTCCTTAAGTCATGGGCTTGGAATAGGTGGAGGAATGGCAGAAAGAAGAAAGAATAATGTATATGTAATAATAAGCGACGGAGAATTCTGGGAAGGTTCAACACAGGAAGCTATGAGTTTGGCTACAAGAAGAAAATTAAGAAACTTAATATGCATAATGAATAATAATGGAACTTCCATACTCGGAGAAACAAAAACTGCTCATGAACCTCTAGAAGAAAAATGGAAAAGTTACAACTGGTTTACCCAAAGAGTGAACGGACATTCATACACAGAACTTCTGAGTGCATTTGATAATATAATGTCAAGAATTCCTTCAGATGAAAATTATCACAAACCATCTGTAATAATTGCAGATACTCTAAAAGGAAAGGGAATAAAAGAAATAGAAGGAGATCCTATGTGGCACAGCAGAATACCTAATAATGAACAGGAAAAAAAGTTTAGAGAAGAGCTAAATAAATTTAATTACATAACGAATTAAAATGTCAGACAAATTGCCAAGAGACGTTTTCATAGATTATGTTTATGAAAGAGCAAAAAATGATAAAAGAATCGTATTTCTAAATGCAGATTTGGGGGCAATAGCATTGGACAAATTCAGAGAAGAATTGCCTGAGCAATTTATCCACACGGGAATTTCAGAACAAACCATGATGAATTGGGGGCTAGGAATGGCTCAAACAGGAAATATTGTCTTGACATATGCAATGGATTCTTTTGTCATGACAAGAGCAATGGAACAAGCAAAAGTTGCGGCAGTAGGATTTCAATCATTAAATGAAAAAGGAATTTATCCTGCAATGAATATAATAGGAATTGGTTGTGGGTTTGGTTACGGGGAAGGAGGACCAACGCATTACACGACTGAAATGACTGGTTGGGCAAGAGGAATAGCAGGAATGGAAATACTATCTCCTTCAGATTCAAAATCTGCAATGGAAGCTGCAAGAATTTCTTGTGAAGTCCCGGGATTAAGATACATAAGATTAGATAGGCAATTCCTTCCTGACATTCACGGAGACAATTCTTTTTCGGAAAAAGGAATTGCTGAAATTGATAGCAATGGAGAATCTGTTTGCATTTTCTCAACAGGCTACACAACTCATACTGCGTTAGAAGCAAGAAAAATGCTAAAAGAAAGTCTTAAATTTCCATCGGAAATAGGAATTGCGGATATTTTTAGAATAAATCCATTTAATGAAGAAGCTTTCTGGGAAATAGTGGGAAAATATCCAAGAATAATGACTCTTGAGGAAAATTTTCAAGCAGGAGGGATTGGAGAAATGATTGCTGGAAAAATGTCAAAATCAAAAAAACCCTTGGAGATTATTGCCATGCCAGATAAATATTATTTTGAAAATGCCTCCAACATCAAGGGGGGAAGCAGAAGTTACATTCACAAGCAGGCAGGAATTGACGCAGAAAGCGTCGCTAAAAAAATTCTGGAATTCTGGTGATAAAATTATTCCGCAACCTTCAGTTCGAGAGATTTTTTTCTTGCCCACATTTCTTTTGCCATCTTGGAATGTTTTTCTCTGACACCGGGTTTTCTCCAGTATTTGATTGATCTTTCAGAGAGCTCCTCTTTATTACCGGGCCTATCCCAACGTACTTTTGCCCTCTTAGATTGTTTCATTCTTTCTTCAGAAGTACTATGTGCTTTACTAATTGCAACAGAATGATTATTTCTTTTTTCAGGAGTCCAACTCATTTTTCCTTTTTTTGATTGCTCTGCTCTCTTTTCAGAAGTACCCCAGAATACTTTTTGTTTTTTAGAGTGTTCCTCTCTTTTTTCAGGAGTCCAGTATTTTATTAATAATTCTGATCTATTAAGCCATTTGATTTTAAAATAAGATGAAATAAAGTTTAATTTCCTTGGTGTCAATTTATAATCTGTTTTAAATTTCTCTAAGCTCTTACCTTCAATGTTGTTCTTTATCAACAAAAAATAAGGCAAGCCAAAATCATATCCATTACACAATTTTTTTTCAAGTTTTTGAAGCTCAAAAACAATTTTTTTTGTGTTATTACTTCCTTTTCCGTGAAATCCACTTAAGTCTATGCCTAAAATTCTTAAATCCCTGAAATCTTCAATTCTCTCCAAAAAATCATCACCGGATTCAAGATATTTTTTGAGAAGTCTGTCTACAACATCGGAATTGATTTTTGTTCGTTGCGATATCCCTATCAGCAAATTTGAATAATTATCTTCGTGCGGAGCCATAATGTCATATGCCTCAATGATTCTCCTGATAGCTCCCGAGGTGATATCTCCCTCGTCTATCAAACTTTTAGGTATGTGAAGTTTCTTTCTCGAATTAAAAGGATCATAAGGAAATCGGGCATTGCTGAATCTTACTCCGTATTTAACCATAAGGAAGTATAAATCTTCTACATTAAGATTTAATTCTTCTACGATACTTTTTTCCCCATTTACTTGATTATTTTTTCTCAAAAGAAGATACGGCAAGCCAAAATCATATCCATTACATACTTGTTTCTCAAGCGATTGAAGTTTTGTTATAATCCCTCTGCTTTTTTCATCCTTGTACCTGTCTGAATTCAAATCATTGATTCTGTAATCTCTGTATTTTTCAAGTGCAGTTTTACTGAAGAAAGTCATGTCAAATTCAGAGAAATTTCATTTAAAATTTTTTCCATGCTTGTTTATTCCGCAGCCTTCAATTCTAAAGATTTTTTTCTTGCCCAATATGCTCGCAATGATTCTGATTGTTTTGCTCTTATCTCCGGAGTGAGAGATTCCCTAATTCTCTGTGATCTCTCAAAAGCAAAATCTGGATTTGCCCATTTTTCTTTCATTATCTCGGAGTGCTTTCTCCTTTTTTCATTAGCATACAAAGGATTTGCCCATTTTTCTTTCATTATCTTGGATTGTTCTTTTCTTCTTTCTGGAGTCCAAGGCACCCCTCTCTTTTTTATTTTAATTTGATTATTGTGATTACTCATTTCTTGCGCACGTCTCTCCGCCCACCCCACTCTAGGATAAAACATTTCCATGGTCTCATAAAAATCTGGAACAAAAAATGAATCATGCTCCGCCCACACTATCCCATATTTCGCGCTTAGAAACAAAAAATCATCATCCTGAAGAGAATATTCTCTTCTTAATGTTTTGAATTTATATCCTTGAAAATTTTTAACTTGAACAAGATAAGCCGGCAAGCCCATCAACCCAAAAGACAAAGTGCGTGGGAAACCGAGTATCTTTTCTATCTCTTGCAATCGCTCCAAAGATTCTCTGGCCCTGCCAGTATAATCAGGGGAATTTAAGTCATTTAACATATGATTACAATAATCTGCATGAGGTAGCCTTTCAGCATAATCATGGAACTTTATTCCGAATTTCGCTCTGACAAAAGACAAATCTTCATTGGTTAGCCCGTATTTTGCCTTGATAGTTCTTGGTTTGAATCTAAGGGAATCAAAGAACAGGCGACGTGGAAGGCCTGTAACACCATGAGTTGTTTGAATAGGCAAACCTGCACTTTCTTCAGCAATCTTTAATCTTAACAGAGATTCTCTAAGATTCTCTCTATACAAATTTAAATCAACATCCTTAAAGGAATGGTTCATATAACCCTGGGCTCTCTGGCTTAGGGTAATCTCTATAAAACCATCCGGAATGTCGCTAACATAGGTTCCCATTTTAAAGCTGAGAAAGTTTCATTTAAAAATTTTCTGAAACAAAATACTATATATCAATTATTTGTGCTTGAAGAACTCGATCTGCCTGAAGCGTTTCATTACCTCGTCATAAGAACCTTCTGCAAGAACCTTCTTCTTGTTTTCGCTTAAAAGCCTAAAATTATAATTTCTAAGAGATTCTTTTAGATTCTCTTTTCCGGGATATTTCTTCCACCTTTTATCTTGTTTTAATTTGTATTGAAGAACCATTAATCCATTATCTCTTATTTGTTTTTACAATGTCCAGTATAAAAGTTCCGGAATTATAAATCTTAATGCAACAGATATTTGCGATTATGTCTTTTAATCTAATTCATTTCGGGGGCAGGCGACTATCTGACAAGTTGTTGAATATCTTCAATAGCGTCAGCAACTTCTTTTCCTTTCTTAGTTAGCTGTATCACTTTTATCCGCCCCTTTTTTTCGAAAACAACAAGTCGCAAATCTTCCAATATCTGCAAAATTTTTACAGCGTGGCTGTAAGTGCAATCAACTTCCTTAGCCAAAATACTGCCGTACCTCATTCTTGAATTCTTCTTCAATGAAACCAGCATCATCGCCGGCTTTCTCCTAAAGAAGATATCAAAGTTGTCTTTCATTTTATATGTTATGATAGATATATCACAAAATATATACCTTTTAAATCTTTTGGAAATTAAAATTATATTACTATGCAATAGTGATAAAAGCAAAAGTTTTTTAAATAAAATAAAATTAAAATTCTGATGGAAAAAAGTGATGAAGAAAGATACACTCTAATGCAACGAAAATTGCAAGTAGTACTCAAAAATACTGGCAAGTGGGGATTGCCAATAATTGCTATCACCGGAATAGTATACGGAATAAGCCAATTGAATTTAGATTACTCCAGAATTAACAGGCAAATTATTGAACGTACCAAAAACTCCTCAGAAAAATTTTTCTCTGAAGTTAAAAATTCTGAAGAGGTATGTTTCAATTCGTTAACATACCGCCCGATGAGGTGTTAGTTTTATTAACTAAATTTTCTCTAAATTACCATGGAAGATAAAAAAATAAAAATTCTCGCGGTTGGTGACCTTCACAGCGATTCATTGCTGATAAATCGCCTTGCTGAGAAAGCAGAGAGAGAAAATGTAGATCTTGTTATTTTGACAGGAGATTTGACATTTGCAGAAAGTTCAACAGACAATATTGTAGGCCCTTTTATAAAAAAGAAAAAGCAAGTTCTCTTGATCCCGGGAAACCATGAGTCGGTTGAAACTGCAAATTTTCTTGCCGAGCTTTATCCCAATACTAAAAACATCCACGGACATCATTTCATAAAAGACAATCTTGGAATTTTTGGTGTGGGCGGGGCAAATATAGGTATTCACCAAATAAGTGAAAAAGAAATTTATGACTTGCTTAAAAAAAGCCACGATAAAATAAAAAATCTAGAGAAAAAATTGATGGTCACCCACATGCATCCTCAAGGAACCAAATCGGAATTTTCGGGTTTTCCGGGATCAAAAGCCATAAGAAGTATGATAGAAAAACTCCAACCGAACATTGCAATTTTCTCGCACATACACGAAGCCGCAGGAACAGAGGAATTAATTGGAAAAACCCTGGCAATCAATGTCAGCAGAAAAGGAAGAATTTTTGAGATTTAATATACAAAAATTTAAAAGAACAATTCTCGACTTTAATTTATGAGTTTACTATACAAACTGTTCGGAATTCCTAGGAATTTTAATGAAGTAATAGAAAGAGCAACATCAAAAAATATTATTCCCAATGTATTTGTGAGAAGAGTAGTTTTATCATTAGATACATCAAGTGCATCAATCCATGATGATACTTACAAAGTTAAAATTAAATCAGGAATATGGGAGATTACAACAAGTAACATATTTGTTAAAGGGTATGGGTTTTATGACCCAAGAGCAAAGGGTGATGAAGAAAATCGCAAATTGATATTGGAGACACATGGTCATAGAGTTGCAGATTATCTAAGCTCAAAAGGAATTGTAGTAACAGTAAATGGTGAATTTTACAATCTTTTAGAAAAACAATTGCCAATAACCTCCCCTTAATCAATTTCATACAAATAAACATCTCCTTCATGTTTCATTAGTTTTAAATTGGGAAATTTCCATGTATTCGAAATTATTCTGGAGTTTGGATTAAGTTCCTCTTTTAGTTTTCGTTCAAGTTTTCCCATCACATAATTTATTTGAAAAGTCACAACAACATCAAAATTCTTCAGATTTTTATTCCAAAAACTTCCGTAATGAATAAATGCTTTTTTTTGAAGTCCAAGCTTTTTTATCCTCATTTTTGAATGCCAAACAAGAAGAGGATTTATCTCGATTCCATGCGCCTCAAAACCTTTTTTGGCAAATGCAATGACCACTTTGCCGTTGCCCGAACCAAGATCCACAATCTTATCAGATTTTCTCATTTTTGAAAATTTGATTATCTTCTTCAAAGTTTCATCTGAAGTTGGTTCAAATGGAGCCCCGTAAAAAATAGGATAAACAAAAAAGGCGAGAAATAAAACCAATAAAATGGAGAAAAAAGCTATTAGGATTGATATGATTAATTCTATCATTAATATAAAAAATTCTAAAAACTTAAAAACCTTGTTCTTGGAATAGAAAAATGCCACGCAAACCAAAAAAGAGTAAAGAAGAAAAACTCGCCGAGAATTTTTTCCCTATCGATGAAAGAGATGTTATCCATGCAATTGAGAAAAAAACAAAGGAATCTGATGAAAAAACAACTGAGGAAATAGGTAAAAAAAGAAGAAAAACAAAAAATATCAGAAAGAACAAAAAAGTAAATCCAACAAGTAAAAAAGATTTTTCTGTCCCAAAAATAAATTTGAAAAAAGAAGGTTATGAACTGATAATAACTGAAAAACCACAGGCAGCGGCAAAAATTTCTTCTTCGCTGGGAGAGTACAGAAAGTTGAATTATCTTGGGGTCCCGTATCACGAAGTCGACAGGAATGGAAAAAGAATTGTTGTGGCATGTGCGGTGGGACATCTTTTCACATTAACTCAAACTTCCGGAAAAAGTGAGGTCCCTGTTTTTGAAATAAAGTGGGTTCCCAACTACATGGCAAGAAAAAAAGGCGATTTTACAAAAAAATATTACGACACTCTCTCCAAGCTGGTAAAAAATGCAGGAGAAATCACAATAGCCACAGACTATGATGTCGAAGGAGAAGTGATAGGATACAACATCCTGAGATTTGTTTGCGGACAAACTGACGCAAACAGAATGAAGTTTTCTACTCTTACAGAAAAGGAACTAAATGAAAGTTATGAGGAGAAATCAAAAACAATAAACTGGGGTCAGGCAATTGCGGGAGAAACCAGACATTATCTGGACTGGATTTATGGAATAAATTTCTCAAGGGCAATAATGAATGCAATAAAGTCAATAGGAAAATTCAGGATAATGTCCGTAGGTCGTGTTCAGGGTCCAGCGCTAAAGATGATAGTTGAAAAGGAAAGGCAAATAAAAAACTTCAAATCTGAGACATACTGGCAGGCTTTCATAACAATAAAAAATTCAGAAGCAGTTGAGCTAAAACACGATAAAGACATCTCAAAAAAATCAGAGTTGGAAAAGTTCTCTAATTTAACTGGTAAGATGGCTGAAGTGAAGACAACAAAATCAGAACAAATAATCCCTCCAAATACACCGTTTAATCTTACAACCTTGCAGACAGAAGCGTATAAACTGCACGGAATCACTCCGACAAGAACACTTCAAAGCGCACAATCCTTGTATCTTGCAGGAGTCATTTCATATCCAAGAACATCAAGCCAAAAACTTCCACCTTCGATAAACTACGGGGAGATTCTTGAAAAGCTGTCGAAAAAATACCATTTTGAAAAATTAATGACAAGAAAAACTCCTGTTGAGGGCAAAAAAACAGATCCTGCCCACCCTTCAATCTATCCCACAGGGCAGAGTTCCGAGAAAAATTTGTCTGAAGACGAAGAAAAAATCTATAACCTCATAGTAAGAAGATTCTTGTCATTGTTTTGCGAGGATGCGATAATCGACAACAAAAAAATAACAGCGAGAATAAACAACATGAACTTTGTATTAAGGGGCATGGAAATAAGGAAGAAAGCCTGGATGGAAATCTACCCTGTTAAGATGAATGAAAAATTCATAGAGGATTTAAACGGGAATTTTGAAATCATCAAGACAAGAACGGAAGAAAAGCAGACCCTTCCTCCAAGAAGATATTCTCCTGCGTCAATAATTTCGGAATTGGAAAAGAGAAACCTCGGAACAAAAGCCACAAGAACAAACATATTGGAAACTCTCTATGACAGGAATTACATAAAGGAAAAGAGCATTGAGGCAACTCCTCTGGGAATG
>Ga0209541_10001719_pt1 | contig 42793 bp, 35 predicted proteins | sample RifCSPlowO2_01_FD_184027 | JGI IMG/M metagenome (GOLD analysis project Ga0209541, IMG submission 184027) | Groundwater microbial communities from Rifle, Colorado - Rifle CSP2_plank lowO2_0.1 (SPAdes) (version 2) | ecosystem: Environmental > Aquatic > Deep subsurface > Groundwater | place...
TCAACTTAAGATCGGGGATGCGGATCGTACCATCACCGGCGTTCATACTTACGTGATTAACTATACAGTTAGCGGCGCCTTGACTTATTTTTCCGATCATGACGAGTTTTACTGGAACGTCACCGGCGACCAGTGGACAGTGCCAATAACCAAAGCCGAGGCAATCATTAACCTGCCTCAAGGTGCTGCCGGTCAAGGAAACTTCCTTTGTTATACCGGTTCATCAGGCAGCACAATCCAAGACTGTACCATTTCACCCGCAGACTCAACGGTGATTATTTCCGCCAATAACAAACTACCGGCCGGACAGGGCTTGACTGTGGTGGTTGGCTTTCCCAAAGGCTTGGTGGCGCGCCTTGAACCGCAACCGATAATTGGCTTTTTTGACACATTAATTGGCAAATTAGTCGGTTTACTTCTCGTCATTCTTGGCTTATTTTGGTATCTGATCTATCCGCTGTGGTTGCCAATTCGCTGGTACATGTACGGCCGCGACCCTCAATCACCAGGGCCGGTCATCGCTTCTTTTGACCCGCCAAAAACCGTCGCCGGACGTCGGCTTACTCCGGCTGAATGCGGCGCTTTGGTCGATGAGAAGGTAGACATGAGGGATATTTCCTCGATGATCGTGCATCTGGCCTGCGAAGGCTATCTTAAGATCAAGGAAAAAGAAAAAAATAAATTTATAATCATAAAAGTCAGAGAGACGAAAGATACATTAGATCTATTGCGTAATTAGACAATAATCATTAATTTTGGTAGGTTAATAGTATATGTTAACCTACAAAAAGCTCTTTAACAATCCGGGGAAACTATTAAGGTTTACGGGATTAAATCTCTTTCAGTTGAGAACGTTAGTTGAACGTTTGGAGCCCTTATGGTTAAAAGCCGAGGAAGAAAGATTAACAAGAAATAACAGGAAAAGAAGGATTGGTGGCGGGAGAAAGTATTATCTGTCGCCAATTGAGGATAAACTGCTTTTAATCCTTGTTTTCTACCGTGCTTATCTTAACTATGAAGTACTGGGTTTGATATTTAATCTTAACGCTTCAAATATCTGCCGGCTTATCAAAAAGCTTTCTCCTTTGGTCGAGAAGGCAGCCGATCCAACACTGCAATTTGTCCTGAAATCAATCAAATACCGTAAAAGACGGCTGAACTTTGAAGAATTTGCCAGACTTTATCCTGACCTTCTGGAATTTATCATCGACTCAACTGAACAGAAACGGCAACGGCCTAAAAATAAAAAGAAGCAGAAAAACTTTTACTCAGGCAAGAAACATCAACATGGCTTTAAAACCCAGATCGTGGTTAATAGCACAGGGAAAATAATTGATGTTTCCCATACTTATCCCGCAAGAGTCCACGATAAGACTCTTCTTATCAAGGAAAAGACTCTGGATAAAATTCCGCCTGAAATCAAAACGCTCATGGATAAAGGTTACGTTAAAGTTCAAAAACTTTATCCCAACCACGCTATCTTTATCCCCATCAAGCGTACCCGTTGGAAAAAGACTTTAACCCGCTCTGAGAAAATCAAAAATACTAAGCTCTCCAAAAAGAGAATCATAGTTGAGCATGTATTCTCAAGAATGAAAAAGTATCAGATCCTTTTCCAAACGTATCGATCAAAAGATAACGATTACAACCGCCATTTTAGAAACATCGCCTCTCTTTGTAACTACAGACTTGCCTTTAAGCATCTTGATTCAAGCTGAAGCCTTAAAATTTAAACCTTATCGGTTAACCTGGATTGTCAAAGTACTTATTACGCAATTGATCTATTATGCACTGGTTCACGAAGTAGAAAAAGGAAAAATAATAAGAGTGATCGTCGAGAAGGTTGGTGCAGGAAAATATAAATTTAGAAGCGTCATGCTTCACAATAATAAATCAAAAAGCGCCCATCAAGGCGCTTTTTAGTGTGCTAGTTCTCGGCTAGGATATATCTTAGCCGATGAAGGGCTTACGCCCACTAGCACAACTAGAGTATAACAAACCATACTTCTATCTGTCAAGGTAAAAACAACTGTTTCTTATGACTTATTAGAATGTGGTGCTTTATCTCTCTCCGATTCTTTCAACGCCGCAATCAGATAAGGAGAAGGTTCCTCTTTTAATGTCAATACTCACCTACCTTCGAGGAGTTCTTCTCCAACTCAAACTTGACCCGGATCTTGTAGTAGCCGCTGCTGGTTAGGCGGCATAATTAACTTTCGTTCCCCTTGCTACTTGCTTCTTTCTACTTACTACTTACTCACCCTCCCTTACTCAGGCTTTCCATAAACTCCTTATTGCTTTTGGTTTTACTGAGCTTGTCAATCATCGCGGTAAGCTGTTCCTCGGGAGTAAGAAGCGATAGCATGCGCCGTAAAGTGGTAATTCTTTTTAGCATCTCGGCGTCAAAAATCAGCTCCTCGTGGCGGGTACCGGTCTTGGCGACATCAATCGCCGGATAGATGCGCATCTCGGCATACTTGCGGTCAAGATGAATCTCCATGTTGCCGGTGCCTTTGAGCTCCTCATAGATGAGGTCATCCATCCGCGACTCGGTGCCAACCAAAGCAGTACCAATAATGGTCAGGCTGCCGCCCTCTTCACAGTTGCGGGCCGCACCTAAAAACTTCTTAGCCGGAAACAAAGCCTGCGGATCAAAACCACCGGATAATGTCCGGCCGGAGTTGCTGATGGATAAATTAAAAGCCCGAGCCAGACGGGTTATTGAGTCCAAAAGAATAATCACGTCGCGGCCCATCTCTACCAAGCGGCGTGCCCGGTCAAGGGCCAAGTTGGCCACTTTCACCTGCTGGCGCGGCGATTCGTCAAAATGAGAAGCAGCTACTTCGCCTTTGATAAACCGTTTTATCTCGGTCACTTCTTCCGGCCGCTCACCAATCAAAATCGCCATTAAATGCGCGTCTGGATGGTTTTTGGATATCGCTTCGGCCATATTTTTCAGAAATGTCGTTTTGCCGGCTTTTGGTTGGGACACAATCAGCGCCCGCTGGCCAAAACCAATCGGTGACAACAGGTCAATAATGCGCATGGCAATGATGTCAGGCGCAGTTTCTACCCTTACCTGGCGGTTGGGGTGAAGCGAAGTGAGCTGGTCAAACTGTTTTCTCTGACGGCTTTCCTCTTCACTTATTTCCCGGCCGTTGATTTTTTTGATTAAAAGCAGGCTGTGAAAGCGTTCGCCTTCTTTAGGTGAACGGGCTAATCCCTCGACCTCATCCCCCCGGCGAAGCCAAAAGCGGCGAATCTGGGAAGTGGAGACATAGATGTCGGAATCCGGATTGATCGCATAATCCTGTCGTAAAAAACCATAACCGCCAAAAGTCACATCCAAAATACCCTTAGCTTCATAGCTCATTTTCAGATCTTCTTTAAGCTTATCGCTGATCATCTCCCGGCCTCCCCGCCGAATCGGCGGGCTGGCTTTTTCTTCAATCGGCATAATCGGCTTTTCTTCATACTTTTCCAGCATGGAAGAGACGTCTAAATTGTCTTGGGGCTCGATTTTTTGAGGAGAAGGCTTATTAAACAGTGGCATAAAATTAATTAATGAATAAATAATAATAAGGCATAAGGCCAGTTATCACTTTGAAGGGAAAAAAATGGGGATTTTTCATCATGTCCGAAAACTGACAATTTAAGCTCTGTTTAACAAATGATAAAGCAGCTTATCAATTTAGGTAAATTCTAAGTAGTATAGGTAGTTTCGCTTGACTAATTTGCTTCTTCTTTATAATCAATTATCCTCCGAGATGAGTCTCAAGAAACTTCTTCTCAAGAAGCAACGGGTGGATAAGTTATCTTAACCCAAGGGTAAAGAAACAGCTTATCTCATCTCCCGCCAAGGCGGGATTACCCATACAATTAGTGTTAAGAAAAAGTTTTCAATCAAAACTTCACCTGGAGGACGTTTATAATATACACAATAGCCTGCCGATTTGTCAAGCACTAATTGTTTTACAGATCGGGTTATCAGAGATACTCTTCAAGCGGGCGTAGCGAGTCGAGAAGTTAATATCGAGAATGTTCTCGAGTTGGCCAAGTCAGAGCTGGTTGAGTAGGTTCTATAACTGAATTCACCCGATTGCATACTCCAGAATCGCGGAATTCCTGACATAATGCTAAAAGTGCTTTAGCGGTATTTATGGCTCCATTGGCTCTAGCCTGATCAACATCGCTACCTCGCCCTCCTAGAGAAGCAAAGGATTGACATCTAGCGGCTACTCCTAACGGATCTATAGCTTGTTGTGCAAATAAATATGCTATGCAACCTTCACAGTTAGCCATAATATTGTCGGTATCAATTTATATAAATATTTCCGTCATTATACACATAAACCTATAATAATACAAACTCATCAGCGGTACGGATCAACCAAACTCCCTTTTTCTGTTATACTTGTTTTTAATGCAAACTAAAAAAGGGCCGTATCTGCTGTTGACCATCCTGATGATAATTGTGGCCTTGGTGGCCGGCGTCCAGCTTGGCCGCCAGGTTGAGCAGACCAACAAAGCCATCAACTACCTTTTGAGCGTCACTCCCCGGCCGCCAACAGCCGCCCCCACACCAAAGCTACCGGAAAAGTACCTCACTTATAAGCAGTCACAGTGCGGCCTGCAGTTTCTTTACCCTGATACATTGACCATCGTCAGAGAAACCACCACTTCCGCTGAGTTTGCGATCAATAAACAGCCTGCGCTTTATCTTGACTGCGGAAAAGACGCCATGTTACATGTTACCAGCTACATGTTACAAGGTAAGGTCGCCACCCAGGAAGCGCAGTTCCAAAATCAAAATATTAAAATTACCTTAACCACTTTAGACAAGGGCAATAAACAATTGTTTTTTAGTATTATAAATACCCAGTCTGGCAAAACTATCTGGATGACCATCCGTGAATACCTCTACCCCTTGCTTGAGAAAACAGTAGAGTTTATACCTTAATATTAAAAGTCAAAAATCAAAAGGCAAAAATACATGTTAAATATCAAAAGTGATATTAGAAATCGTTGTTACCTGTTTAGTATTAATGTTATTGCCTTTATAGATACTTTAACTAATAAAAGAAGTGTATGGGTTATCACTGATCAATTAATTAGGAGTAGTACTAGTATTGGCGCGAATTTAGTAGAAGCAACCGCTGCCAGTTCGCGCCTCGAATACAAAAAATATTTTGAAATCGCCTTAAAAAGCGCCAACGAAACAAAATACTGGTTAGGCCTATTAAGAGACACCCATCTTTCTGATAAAAATCAGACTAATAATCTTCTCCAAGAAGTGACAGAGATATCAAAAATGTTAGGTTCAGCTGTAATTAAACTAAAATCCAAAAAAAACTTTTAACTTTAAATTTGTATTTTTAACTTTTGACCTTTAACTTTTGACTTTATATCTAACATGCGCCGACTTAAAATCGTCTATTTCGGTACGCCTTCCTTTTCCGCTGATTTTTTGGAGATGATCTTAAAAGATCGCGCTCTGCCGGTTGAAGTGGCGGCGGTAGTCACCCAGCCGGACAAACCAGTCGGCCGAAAACAAATCTTAACACCACCGCCGGTAAAAATAGTCGCTGAAAAATACAGATTACCAGTTTATAATAAATTACATGTTACGCGTTACATGTTACATGTTGATATTGGACTTGTTTACGCTTACGGCGAACTGATTCCCCAAGAGATATTAGCTCAGGCTAAATTTGGTTTCTGGAACATCCACCCTTCACTACTACCAAAATACCGCGGCCCCTCGCCAATCGCCTACCCGCTGATATTGGGCGATTCGGAAACCGGAGTGACTCTGATGAAAATGGACGAACAACTGGATCATGGGTCAATCGTCGCCCAGCAAAAAACGCCGATTATGCCCCATGAAACCCGAAGTGATTTAGAAACTAAATTAACGATTATTGGATATCAACTATTTAAAAGACAGATCCCGAAATTAATTTGGGATGACACTTGGCAACCACAAAACCATTCCCTCGCTACTCATACGCGCCAGCTGACCAAAGCCGACGGCTTGATTCCATTTTCTGTACTCCAAGCGGCTTTACAAGGTAAAAACCTCGCCTGGAAACCAGCAATCTCCGCCCAATATTATAAACTTCATGTCCTCCAACTTACTACTTACTACTCGCTACTTGCTACTATCTTTAACCTTTTCCGCGGCCTTTCCCCCTGGCCCGGCCTGTGGACAAAAGTGAAAATTGACGGCCAAACCAAACGCCTCAAGATAATAAAAATAAAAATTGAAAATTTAAAAATGAAAATTATCACTGTCCAGCTGGAGGGGAAAAAAGAAGTTGACTTTTCCACCTTCAACCAAGCCTACGGCTTATTTTAATATTGCTCGAAAGTGATGAAGCAATTTACCTTTTCGCAGCAGGAGGCAAAGCAGCAAGGCTTCCTTCCTGATCTTGAAGACGAGGAAAAAGGAAAGCGTATCCTCTGGTTATACTTTGTGCTGCCAAGCCAACGCCCTCTTTTGCTATCGCCGATCGTTGAACTAAAGGTAAAAGAGCAGGGCTGATTTCACCATAATAAGCGTCAACCACTTTTTGTCCTACCTCACTTCCTTGAAGTACATCTCTCATCTGTCTAGCAATCGTAAGACTGTTTGGATCGTCAGCATAAACAACTTCCACAAGACAACGACAACATTCTCCTGCAACCCAACGACCATTATTATCTTCACAATATTTATTACCTTCTGAATCGGCATCTTGTGACCAATGGTGAGGATCTGGTCCGCAGCCGTCGACAAGAGCCGGTCTTGGCTGCTCGACTAACGGTTGGTTTCCTTCACGCATTCCCTGAGGTAATAATCCCATACCAAGTGCGGCAACGGCAAGCGTAGTAAATAAATGTTTAACTTTGTTTCTCATAAGTTAATAACGTATTATACATATACTCTATGTACTGTCAATACCATATCCAAAATCACCGGAGCCAAACTCAGAAGAATGAACTGAGTAAATATTCAGATCACCACAGCGCCAGCCATTGAATATCCGCATCGGCCGTGGGGGCGGTATCCACTTTGATAGTGAAGCCGGTCGTGGTAATCTGCTCCACCCAGACGCGTGTATTATAGGTGGCAGTCAGCATCACCGTGGTTGGCAGGGAATCCCAGTCTCTGGTTATTCGCAGCTGTTTGGTTCCTGCTGTTAGCGTCGCTCGGTCACGGAAGCTGTCGTTACCTACCAGATGGCCTTCGTTTAGCACCAGATTGCCCTTGGTATCAAGTTGCGCTTTCCCTCCCATAAACTCCACGTCGCTTAAAGCCGTCGGCTGAATCTGCAAAGCGCCGGCCAGAGAGTTGATCGAATTATCCGCCCCATCAATTATCAAGGTGCCGGCTGAGATGGTGCCGATTACTCCCAGGTCATTAAGGTTGGTGCGGCCGGTAACAAGAAGAGCAGATAAGGTAGCCTGCCCGCCATCAGCTATCGCTTCAGGCGATTGCAGGCGGGCTGAACTTGAGGCGCCAAGAACATTGTCTTCGATAAACGCCAGTCTTGACTCCATCGAGGCGATCTTGTCATTGGTCTCTAACTTCCAGACAAAAAGATCATCCAGCCTGGCCGAAAGTGTGGCGGCTTTATCAGTAAATGACTGGCTGACATCTTTGAGCTTTGCTTCAAGTGAAGCTTCATTTTCCTTCATCCCCAGTACACTGCCGCTGATATCGGATAATTTGGTGTTTAGGTTGACTCCTGAGAGACTGATATCCTGGGCGATGATTGAACCGGAGTTAAGGCTGCCAAAGATACCTTTTGCAAAAGCACCAATCTGATCAATAATGCTGCCGGTTGCGGTATCAACAACCTGATAGCTGCTATCAGCTTGAGCTCTGATCTCCAAGTCTCCTGATGAGGCAAAGATCAAAGCTGGATCATACCAGGAGAGATTGATATAGGTCATAACTGAGTCTTTGCCGGTATTTGCTGTCCAGTCCTCAAGTGCCCGGCCAATCACCTGACCAGATGAAGTAGCTTTAACTGCGCGACCTGGTTCATCCCCTAGTGTCAGCATATCTCCGGCTTTGATGGCTGGTGACTGGGAAGAGATCAGAACCGGAGCCCGACCAAGAAGAGCAATGGGATATTTGTAAGGGTGAGCGCCATCAGTTTTGGCATCAGAGTTGATAATCACACCAGGATTGGTGGAGACAACTCCGGCTAAACTAGAATAATTGGCATCAGCCAGGACCACTGCTTCGTTGTTACCGTCTTGGGCTAAGGCTACCAGTTGACCGGGTTGAAGTGCGTCTGATGAAACATACATCTCCGCATAGTCGGCTGACTGGACGGTGGTGGTGGTGGCATAGATAGCGCCAGCTGTTGATCCGGCACAGGCGGCATCAGTGCTTTTGACACATAATGAACCGACAATCTTCATGGTATTTGATCCAGGATTGGTCGTGCCAATCCCCACTTTTCCCTCAACAATCAATCCTCCATCTGGAGCAGCAGTGGTCAGATAGAGAGAGTTGGCGGCTGTAGTACCAATGCCTACTCCGCCTGAGACTGCCAGTTTGTTGCCGGGGTTGGTGGTACCGATGCCGACATTTGTACCGTCGGTCCATAAATTTCCACCGGCAATATCCAAAATCAATTTGCCGGAGTTGTAGGTTTTTAAGGTTAAATTATTGCTCTCCCAGCTCTCCCCTGTCTCGATGGTTAACGGCCCGTAGGATTTAATATTCGATGACGTTTGATTGGTCATAGCTAGATCATATGCCATGGAAACATCGCCAGCCGCGGTAAAGGAGTGTGGTACCGCTGATGTGATCTGGGTCTGGGAAACCTTGAAAACATCAGAACCGTTGTCGTATAGAGCCATAATATTCCCAAGATTGCCATATTGTCCGACGTTAAGTTTAAATAGGTCGCCTGTTGCAAATATCTCTGTTGAGCCGGATGGGTTCCAATAAAGATTCATCAGATTGCCGGTAGTTAATGCTATTGAAGTTGATTCAAGATAAATACCTTTGCCAGTTGTTAACCCATCTAAAGAAAGATTGATTCCGATCCCTGTTGTTATACTGTCTCCTGTTAGATTTAATAGCCCCGTTGTACTTGAGCTTACTACATCTAATTTATATGTCGGCGCAGTTGTCCCAATACCCACTAAGCTTGCAAAATAGGCTGTTGAACCAACACCAAGCGAGCCATTGACATCAAGGTTATAGGATGGATTTGTTTTTCCTATTCCCACATTTCCCTGAACAAGCAAACCATTGCTAGGTGCTGTTGTTCCAGCTCCAAGATAAGAAGAGCCTATAGTTACTCCTCCTCCTATTTCAGCATAGTCATTGGGATTGGTAGTTCCAATACCGATGTATCCTGATGAGTTAACTACAAATTGAGAAGATGAACCAACTGAAAGAAGAGAAGCCGGAGCAGTGGTACCGATACCGACGTTGCCAGCTTTTGTTATTCTAACCTTTTCACCTTCTGTCCCTGCATCCGCAGTATAGAAAGTCAGGAATGTGTCGGAGGAGGCCGCATTATTAGACGCTAATCGTACTTCTCCCGTACTTCCGTATGTTTCTATAGTGGCATAGGTATTTCCCACCGATCCTATCTGCAATATGCGGTTAACAGAATTAAGATCTCCTATCTGTAATGCAACTCCCGGTGCCGTCGTCCCGATGCCGACGTTGCCTGTTTGGTCAATTCGCATCCTCTCAACCGGTGATCCGGCGGCGGTAGTGCCGGTGGTATAAAACAGCATATTGCCGGCCGCCGCATCGGTTGAGATGGTTTGAGCAGCAGTCATCTCGATTTTGCCATAGAGATTCTGGGTGGTAAGAGTGGCGTCATCGTTATAAAACTGTAGAGAGCCAATCACATCTCCATTCGTGGCTGTGGTATCGCGGCGAGCGAGGCGCAAAGTTCCGCCTGTTGCAGCCAGATTGCCGGTATTGGCGATTTCCACTAAGCCTGTTGAATCAATATTGAAACTAGGTGAAGTATCGGCACCTTGAGCATATAATTCCAGCCTATTTTGTTCGATGGGAGCAATGGAATAAGCTGTGGCAGCCGTAGTAAGTCCGCTGTAACTCATAGCTAGACGGATATAATAGTAAGTAAAATTACTAGAGACGGCTGTTCTTGACCAGTCGCCAGGTGCATCAAAAGTGATTACCCCGTCTGTAGTCAAAACACTGGTGCTATCCGTAATGTCCAAAGCCACCCAGCTGGAACCGTTATAATACTCCAAACTCAAAGCAGCACCACTGGCCACCAGTGCGGTGGCGATATCAATATTTATTGTATTGAATTGGTTATCATTACCCAAATAGAGATAATCATTATTATCTGCCAAGATCGTAAAAGCCGTGCCGCCGGTTGTCCCAGCCTCACTAGCGTTATAGGTGTAAGTTGACACACCATCAAATAGATACACGCCCAAAAAAATCGAAGATTTTGCGGTGATTTTCCCACCCTTTCGGACATCAAATACCGATTTATAACCGTCATAAAGGTTTAATATATGAGAAACAAGTCCGTCCGGAGTTGATACAGACAGCGCCGAATCAGTTATATTCCCATTGATACTCATATAGCCGTCAGGGCTGATGGCTAGTCTTACCTTGCCTCCAGTTTCAAAATACATTCCCCCGCTCAAATCGCCGGTTGTTAAGTCGCGCTTCTCGTAATTCCATTTTGCGTAAGTCCCGTCATAAGAAAAGCTAAAAGCATATAAAGAAGTAGCATCTGGAAGAATTTCTAATGGAGACTCTGAATTTGCGCTCGAAGAGCTGCGCAAGACACCATTAGTACCAAAGTCGCTGACTAAAGCTCCAGTAGTAATATCCCGCTTTTCAATGCGCTGATCTATATAACTATAGTCAGAAACCTGATCGTATCCGATAGCGTAGAGATAATTGCTGTCAACAGCTATGCCATATGTTACGTCGCTTCCAGAAGAGGCATTGACGGTGATTACCCCGTCACTATCAAAGGCGCTAACCAGTGAACCATCTGATAGCAAGCGTTTTTCAATCCGCCATCGAGGATCATTGGAAGTAAAATCAATGCCACCCAAGTATAGATACGTGCCGTCAATAGCTACATCTGTGACCAGCTCGGTGTTGTATGCGCTGGGATTAATGCTAAGAGCACCGCTTGAACCAAATCCGGAAATCAGAGCACCTGTGGTAATATCCCGCTTTTCCACGCGCCATTGTGCGTCACTACTGTTAGCATCCTGACCGGTAACATAAATGTAACTGCTATCTATCGCCATACCATAGGCGTAATCCGTACCTGCCGAAGGATTGCTTTCCACCACACCATCAGTATCAAAAGCGGCAACCAGAGCACCGGTTGTGATGTCGCGCTTTTCAATCCGCCACTGCCTGTCTGATGCTCCAACAACGGCAAATCCCGCTACATAAAGATAATTGCTGTCAACGGCAACTGCGGTAGCTTTGTCTTGGCTGGTGCCCACATAGGGATTGATCTGAATAATTCCATCAGTATCAAAAGCGGCAACCAGAGCACCGGTTGTGATGTCGCGCTTTTCAATCCGCCACTGTTCATCGGCTGAGCTAACAGCTTTATCATAGCCCACAATATAAATATAGCTACTGTCAACGGCAATGGCGCGCATCTCATCAGCGTAACTGCTGGGGTTTTCTTCAATAATTCCTCCCTTACCAAAGCCCGCCACATAATCACCAGTGGTTTTGCTGCGTTTTTCAACGCGCCACTGATAGTCTGTAGTCGTAAGATATGAATAGCCAACTGCATATAAATAGTCGTTGTCATCCGCTAAGGCCTTGCCTGCATAACTGTAAGAGGCTGCGCCATAACCTAGGTTACGAATATCATTGCTTCTTACTACCCCAAAAGAGCCTTGACCGAGCTTAATCCCTGCCCCGGTATTATTGATATTGAGATTACCGCCAGCATCAGAAATAAAGCTGGTGTAGTTTGAGTTATCATATCCCAGCCGCAACTGTTCGCTGGTGGAAACAATATTTACTTTGGCTCCCGGATTGGTCGTGCCAATTCCTACATTACCTTCCACAATCAATCCTCCATCTGGAGCAGCGGTGGTCAGATAGAGCGAGTTGGCGGCTGTCGTGCCAATGCCTACTCCGCCTGAGACTGCCAGTTTGTTGCCGGGGTTGGTGGTGCCGATGCCGACGCGGCCGGAAGAATCAAAGGTGACACGGTCGCTACCTAAATAGAATTTTAGGTATCCAGCATCTCCTCCAGTCCCATCATTATAGATAAGCCATTCATTGGTACTATTTTTAAGCTTGAGCCCTGCCGCACCGGCGGCTGTACTATTAACTCTTGCGTATAAAGCCCCTGAAGTTCCATAAACTTCTAATTTTTCACTCGGTCCCGTCGTCCCGATGCCGACGTTGCCATTGCTTTGCATCACCACCAAGTTCCCACCAACGCCCGTGCTTGAGTTAACCTCAAAAGCATTGGCAGTTGCTCCACTGGCCAGGACTATCTTTTGACCAATGGTGGCAGTTGAACCGATTCCTAGATGTAGTAAAGCGGTCGGAGCAGTAGTACCAATGCCGACGTTTCCGTCTTTTGTAATTCTCATTTGCTCGATTAGGGTTTGGCCGGTGGAGAAAGAAATATAAGATGCGCCTGAACTAGGATTGATAAATATTTGAGAGTTAACTAAGTTAGTGCCCGTATCGTAGCCTTGTAGTTGTAATCCACCACCACCAGAATTACCGTACCCTCTTATATACTGCGTTCCGTTATACACCGACGGTTGCAGTTCAATCCCTCTTGATGCTGTTGCCGCATCCGCAGTTACTCTTAATTTCATAAGACCGTCAATGTTAGCTGCACCAGCCACATTTAATAAGGCGGAAGGCGCCGTCGTCCCGATGCCGACGTTGCCGCTACTCCTCTGTAACACAAACTTCGTTCCCAGAGCTGTACCCGCATCGTTATACGTTGTTATGGCAAAATCAGAACCATAATTTGCCGACCCTGTTTCCACATTAAATAGGGAAAAAGCCATTCTACTTAACGGGGTTGCATCATCGGTCATCATCAGGAAATGAGCCAACCCACCCGCAGATTCACCACGAGCGGAACGTATAGCTGAGGAAGCCTGTATCGAACCAACCACATCCAATTTCACAGCTGGCCCCGTCGTCCCGATGCCGACGTTGCCGCCGAAATATGACTTATCAGCTGTGCCAGCGGCATAAAAAGCGTAGTTGTCAGTGGCTCCGGTCATCGCCCCGACATAATAGCCATACTTGGTAGTAGCCGCTACCGATGAGGCGGCAATATAATTCCCGTACATTGTAGTGATCGTTCCCGCTGTCGGGAAGGTTACATGATTGCCATAAATAGTCCCCCAAGTGCCGCCGCTATTTTGTGCGTAGAAAAGTATCTTAGCCCCGTATGCAGTAGTGATTGTGCTATTGGGCTGGTTATACATCGTATTTTGCTGAATATAGGCGTTCGTGATTGTAGCCATCGTGTCCCTGCCGCCTGGCCCATAATGCCCCACGGCAAAGTTCAAACCTTCCATAGTGGAATATGTCCCCAGCCCTCGAGTATATGCCGATCCTAATAATCCTCGCACATAACCTGTGGTAGCATACGATTCGCCTGTCCAGCCATAAATCGTTCCGCTTCCTGTCCCTGTTATGTCTATTGCCGCTCCCCCTGCTGTTGCGGCTAACTGCATTGTGGAGCTTGAAACATAGATGACATAATAGGTTGTATTATCCGCCAGTCCTGTTGGCATAGTTTCGGAGGATAGTTTGCCAAACTTGATAGGCGTATCGGTAGCAGGTACAGTTCCAGAGGCAAGTGTGATAATATCGGTGTCTACATTTACCCCTGTGCTGGCATTAAAGGTTGTCTCGCTGGCATATGAAGATATAAAGTTTTGGAACTGCCCAGCAGCATAATAGTTGCTGGAGGCACTACGTGTATTTGCGGTAAGCTCCGTATAGATGGCTCCCGTGGTTGGGGTATCGGTGTTAGTTACGGCTAAACGTATCCCATTGTTCACGTCGGTGCCCGTAAGTTGTTCTAGATATGTTAAATTCGAGGCTGAAATATATAAGGCACGACCTGTGCCCGGGTCTGCCCCTATCCCCAAGTATCCCTGTTCGCCGAATCTTGTCAGAATATTACCGCTTGAATCCTTAAACTCCAACAAGTTACCCGTCTGTCCAGAATAGGCTTTAATAATTTGTCCAACTGTTCCTGTCGCTCCAGTGTCAATCTGCAACTTAGCCCCCGGACTCGTCGTCCCGATGCCGATATTGCCCGCATTTGTTATCACAAACTTATCCGCTCCTGTCGAATCCGCTGTACGCAAGGAGAAAGAAGTGTTCAATTGATCTGCCCCCTTTATATAGGTGTTATGCGCGATAATGTCATTACCAATGAAGTTATGCGTCCCCTCAACTTCAATATCAAAAACTTCTTTCCGGCCGGTTTCAACGATTGCGGCAATCTCAACAAATTCAATCTTTTCCCTTGACAAATCCTTTGCTTTCTGGTAAATTGGTCCTGTAAGACCTGAGGTAGAGACGTTAGACGGATCTACCTCTTTTTTGTTGTCCTTTTTGAATTCGATTATCCCTCTGGCGTCGTCGAAATTAATAAACTTTTGGGCAAAAAGTCGTCTTAATTCTTTAGCGGTTTTGGCAGGACTGGACATCAACCAAACCTTTTCCTTGATAGCGACTAAGTGTTCAAACAGCCAGTAAAAATCTCCGTCGCCGGTGATGAACACCGCCTGATCGTATTCATCTTCATATTTCATTGACTCAAAAGCCATTCTAGCGTCTACATCAGCCTTCTGATAAAACTCGCCTTTGGTATTAACAAAATTCTTCACTTCGTTAAGCCGCAGTTCGTAACCCCAACTTTTCATTTTTTGATAGAGTTTTAACTGTTTCTCATTACGATTATCAACTCCGGCGAAGTAGAAAACACGACTCACTCCAAATCGTTCTCTTAAGTATCTGATCAATTTTTTAAGATCAATCTTCCAGGGATTTTTATCCGTATCTCGATAAATCATGTTGGCGGCATCCACAAAGGCAAACGTTCGCTTTAGATTGCGAGTGCCGGGGACTGCGATTTTCATACCTGTCTTAAGCTGGGACACCTTGAGCCATTTAGTTTTTTCGGAAATCGCCTGCAAGGTAAGATAAGGATGATTATGAGTTGTTTCAATGCTCCTGCCGTCGCTAGTTGTGATTTTAACCACTTTTTGGAAACCTTTATTAAGAAGTTTTTTGATTTCCCGATAGACTATTTCACCGCTTTGCTCATCCAGGGATGCCACCAGATCACCTTCCTGGATATCCTTGATGGGAATAAGAAGGTTTTCCCATTCATCATCAGTATCTTCGTCTTCTTGACCATTTTTGCGTTTTTTCCGTCGTTTAAGTCGTTTAATGGGTAAAAGTGTTTCGCCAATGACACATTCACCGGCAATATGCAGTTTTGCTAGGGGGCTCGTGGTCCCAATCCCGACGTTGCCGGCACTGTCGATACGCATTCTTTCGTTTCCCACCGCCGCCCCGCCAGTATAAAAGTTGATATATCCGGCGGCGGCATCTGACATTAAAGATAATTTTGTCGCAGTATCTTGGGCTCTTAGAAAAACTGAATCACTCCAAGGGGCTACAACACCGCTGTCATAGACTCGAAAATACCCACTAGCCGAATTAGAATAAATATCAACCCCAGCCATTGCGGCGGCTCCAGAAGTCTGATTCTCGATTCTAAGTGCAGTTGAACCATTCTGATCTACTCTTAAATGAAGTTTTTCGGTTGGTCCCGTCGTCCCTATCCCCACATTCCCACTCGCATCCACCATCAGCGCCTCGGTGGTGTTTGACCTCACTCGAAGCGGAAAAACTGAAGAGCTGGCGCCGGTTTGAATATTTAATAGTGAACCGGTGTAGTTGGCGCTGCTGTCTGTCGTTAAAGTAAAAAGATTATTGGCGCCTGTTCCCGCGCCCCAGGTAAAAGTGCTGTTGTAACTGGTCATCCCGATACTGAGGTTATTAGTCGGCGCTGTCAACCCTGACCAACCAACACTTTTTGCCTGGAAAGCATAAGGCACGGCCGTAAACTGAATGAGCGGCTTCATCTCCCCATCGCTGTTGAAATTCACTCCCAGATAAATGCCGTCATTATTAAAATCCACGCTTGCGATAGAAGTTAACGTTCCCAAAGCGACTTTAAAAATCCCGTCTTTGACGTAAACGGCGTTAGTAACAACGTCGCCATTGGCCCAGGTCTGCGCCATCTCAGAGACTTCAAGCGTATTGGAGGTCGTATTGACTGAGCGGATAAGGACGGTTTCACTTTTTGTGAGATTAGTCAATGACTGGCCGGCGGTCAGAGTGCTTTCGTTGGTATCGGTGGAATAGGTAATCGTATCAGCATCGGTTCGCGTATTGACCGTGCCCGTCCAGAGCGAGGCCGGTAACCAGCTTTCAGTAAAGGTTGAGCTTGGTGAAGTGCCGGCGGTGTTATATAGATTAAAGACAAACGGGTAAGTACCGTCAGTGACATTGGTGCCGTTGGCATTGACTACTTTTCCCTGAAAATTTATCGCCTGGTTAATACCGGTTGCAGCCTGTACTGACGCGCTACGAATCGCTATGATATACAAGGAGACCACAGCTAACAATGCTGTGGACAAAAGTAAACGGAGCTTTACAATTACATTTTTGTCCAACATTTGTTAATTTTATTTATACAAATGTCGTCCCCAGTAATTTCAGTATAAATATATATGAATATATATTGCAAGGGGTAAATGAAGGGAAAACTCAAAGTTCAAAAATCAAAACGCAAAACCTAATATACATCGACTAACTTGAAGTTTATTAGTAATTTGTAACGTCAGTAAACTTTAGATTACTTTGTATAACTTTATTGTATGAAATGTAGTGTTTAGAACTATTTTTGACACCATAGATAAAATCTCAAATTAATCAGCAATGCTGACGTATAAAATCAGTTTTTCTTTTTGGGGCTTTAATAAGATAAATAAAAGAAGTAGAATTGTAAGAAATGATTTAAAATGTCCCGCTGGCCACCAGTGTAAGAGTCTCGGCGTAATCGGTGGCGGCCGGAGCAGTAGGGGGAGTTTTTACTTTTATCAAAAACGACCCCCGACCGCCGGTAATCGGGTTTACGGAAAGAAATATCTGGCGCAAAGTGGTGTCAATAATACCAACATTATTACCTGATCCATCGTAAGGAGAGAGATAGGACAACTGTCCCCCGCTGGTTTGGGTGGCTGAACTTCCCTGCGCTCCATAGCCTTCAGAGACTGAACTCAAATCACCGCTGACCGAAGTAATCGTATGACTTGTTGCTAAACTTGTTAAACCGCCATTTGCTCCTTTCACCCAGACCACTCCCCCGTAGTCGGCATTGGTGGCAAAACTGATCCACACCTTATCAGTAGCGGTGGTAACCGAGCCTAAATTCAGACTACCGATACTGACCGCATAAGGCGGATCGCTTGATTGGTCAGTTGGCGCAATATCAATATCAAAAGACAGTTGCGCCCCAACAGTGCTGGCTGAGACCGCAGAGCTATAAGGCCCTTCGGTATAACCTCCTTGTCGCGCTTTGATATAAACAATATAGGTAGTGCTTGAGGCCAGACCGATGAGACTAAAACCGGACGCTCCTCCCCAGCTGGCATAGGTTTGAAAATAGAGAGTGTCGCCCAAGGTATTGTTGCTTTGAATATATTTAGTCTGCGGACTGCCCCCACTGTCGGTATAGGTGACCTTAAAAGCATACTGGGCATCGGAACCATTATCAGCGGTATTGGTGATCTTTACCTCCAGTTTGTTGTACCAGTTGCTGGTATTGGTGACGGTAAATGTCGGCATACTGGCCATCTGTTGGTAAAATAAACCGGCACCGATTTGATAGTTGCTGGAGTTGGGTTGATTTCCGCCATCACCAACCGCTCCTTCCATCTTGTAGTTTGCCGATTGCGATTCGGCCGCGCCACCTCCCCCAAATTCATAGCTTTTCAGCATATAATTACTCGATTGAGGTAAAACGGCAAAGATAAACAAGGGGAATAACAGAGTCGTTTTCTGTAGCAGTGAAATTATCCTCTTGCCCATGTTTAGATTGTACAGGATTTAAGAAAAATAGTTTTAAATATTTTAATTTTGTGAATTGAATTTCTTTGTTTCCGTCTACATCGTCAGCTGAAACGAATTTAATATTTGCAAAAACTGCGGGTCAAGATTGCGGTTTGTGGGCGCCACCAGCGATATGGAAATATATCCCCCATCATTCAAACTAAAGGCAATCTTTTCGTACGTAAATATATCATGCTTAAAGACAATATACTCACGATTGTTAATATGTTGCTTTGTTTCAATATACTCTTTCTTATCCAATCGCCTCATTGCCACATGAGAAATATCATCAAAAGTGTTTATCTCCTGTTTTTGAAACAGGATCACCACTTTTGACTGAATCACATTAGTGCTGACTACGATGCCGCACTCACCATTTTCCATCATACTAGCAACCGGAAACGGGATAAATACCTGAAAACATTTTCGTGTAACCGATTGACTCAAGGGTTTCGTCGGGGCAATATCAGCTCTTTTTAATTGATCAAAATATATTCCATTCCAAAACCAATCGTTATTATTACGTCTGTTAAAATAATATTCTTTCGCTCTATCTGACAATCCGGAAATAATCGCTGAATCTTGCTTATTAAGATAATAATACCCGCTGACAGCTACGGCAATCAGAATTAATAACAGGAGAATCAATAATTTTTTTTTGGTCATAAGAAATGAAGCGCTCTTTAGAACACCAGCAATTACCGAGTAACTCGCTTTGGTTTCAGAACTTGCATAATTTCCCGCGCCTTTGAGACGAGTAATTTTCTTTTAATAACGGCAAAAATGATAATAGCCATCAATGCCAAGGCGGCGTAGAGATTGATATAAACAAAGCGTCTCTGATAAGAGTAGTTAACCTTATGCAACAGTTCATCGCCTTGAATAGTGATGACGTTTAGAGAAAAGGGCAACAGCCAAGACGTCTGACGAAATGTGGCAATAATATCGCGTTTGGTTTTGGGAAAAATTATTAAAGAAGACTCGTTGACAATGCCAACATAAGTCAGCCGGCTAAATTGATCGCGGATCTCAATCCGCCCGTATGGCGTCAGATGAATATTACCGATATTAGCAAACCGAAGGGAAATACTGGCAGGGATATCCCAGACCAGCCGGTTTGGCCAGCCGACAGATTCCAGCAATAGCCCGGGCTTATCGCCCCCTTCTTTTCGCAAAAAAATCTGCACTGCCAGAGACGGTAACACTACCGGATTTGCTTCTGATGGCGAACTAACTTGAATTAACACTGCCCCATAATGTCCACCCGGCGATAGATTATCGTCATTCTTCACGTTCACCACCAATGAATATTTTTCTTTCGGCATCAGCTCAAAATCGGGGTCGACGACCTCCAGATAAGTTACTAAAGAATAAGGATTGTTAGCGTCTTTCTGGATAAACTCGATTGAACCGGTGAAATCGTTCTGCTTTACGTCTACGGCATAGGCTTTTAAAATTACTTTTTTTGTGGTGTTATTGGTAATGGTATAGGTGAGCTGTTTCTGTTTTTCAAAATAGTTTAATACGACATCCTGATAGGCGGGTTCCACCGTCAGCAGATTGGTATTTGGCGAGGCGGCAAAGCCAGTTTTAGTAAAAGTGATAAGTAAGACTAGTGCAATCCCGATCTTAATAATATTTTTTTTGATCATGGTTTTCGTTTCTTGAATAATGAGACAACGCCTACTACCATGCTTCTCACGCCATAAAGCAGCGTTAAGATGACAATAAGCGCCGCAATTAATATTTTCCAAGGTATCACCCAGAAAGAGACTGTCGCCTCCATTGGTACGTCTTTTTTTCCATCATCATAGATCATAAAAAGATGGGCGGTATATTTGCCGATGCGAAATTTATTAGCTTTAGTCAGGTCGACTTTGGTCTCATAGATGATATTGCCATATTTATCCCGCAGTTCCTGGCCGTTGGCCATTTTTTTACTGCGCACAATCATCCCGTCATCCCAAAAAGCGTGATACGTCCGGGTGGTGCCGGGAAGGATATTACCGCGGTTGGGATTGGCGATAATGGTGGCGATCTCTTTTTTCACACCGAGCTGGTCAATGAAAATATCGCCAGCCGGAACCGAGTGGATATTGCCGACGTTTTTTAATTTTATATCAAAAACCGTTGGTAGATATTCGTAGATTGGTAGTGATGTTAGAAAGCTAACCAGCTTCAGTTCCCGGTGCATCTCTCCACTGACTACCTCCAAAAAAACCGATACAGCGGCGCCACCATTCAAACTTGCTCCTGACTCGCCAAACCCCGCTCCCGGGTTAATCCGGTTGACGACGATGGAATAGTAGTAGCCAAAGGCAGCACTTTTGGGAGGAGAAATGGTAAATTTAACTTTATGTTCCTTCAAAGCCAATGCTTGAAACCGCGATTCCGAAAACGTCATCCATTGGGCAAAAGTGTCATCAGGACCCAGATCCTTGATTTCCGGAGTATCACCGCTACTGGAGGCGTCAAATTTCAATATAGTCAGTTTTAAGAATTCATCAAAAGCATTATTGTTTTTGACTGAGAATTCATAAGAAACAGGCACCCCCGGATCTGTTTTCAGGTTAATAAAATATGGAGAAACAGTAATATTGATCCCTGATTTTGGAGCGGAAGGGTTGGAGAGATCCGGCGTAGGTGTAAGCGTAAGGGTGATTCTTGGCGGGCTGTCAGTCAGCGCTGGCGTGATCGTCTGAGCAGCGATATTCCGAAATCCGAAGATCATGCTGTTTACGTAAAAAAAAAGAGAGAGAATAAATAGTTTTTTCATTCTGCCCTATATTCAATCAATTAATCGCTTAAAAATCAAGTGTCGGAAAGGTAAATAATGCGGTTTTTTGGGAAATCTAAAACAACCCTGCGCCCACGAAGGTTAAGGTGTCAGTGTAGTCGGTTGCTGCATTTCCGGTAGTCTTCACGGCTCCCTGGATTCTCATGTTTAAAATATCACCACCGGAAACACCGCTGCTTCTTCCGATTTCTTGATAATTGGTGGAAAAGGTACCGCCGGTTGAGCCGCCATTGCCGTTGTATTCGGCAGCCACGGTCCGTGTTCCCAGACTGCCTGATCCTTGGGTAATGGAGGTGATAGAAAACTGATACCAGTCATTGCCTGAGGAGTAGAGGGAGGTAGTATCATCAATTGTCCCTTGGGTGGCGATAGTGCCGCCGGTGGCTGAGGATAACAAGTAGCCATTGGCACTTTTCATGTGCGTGGTCCAGCCATTGGCGGCATTGGTGGTGATGGTGGCGGTTACGGCCGCAGTATTGACCGATGTCGTACTTAATGTACCAAGAGCGGCAGTATTGGTATTTAAAGCAAAGTTAAAAGTTGGTCCTACCGTTGCAGTAACAGTTACCAGATCAGCACCGGAGGAAACCGTGGCCACTGCACCCGTACCGGTATCCAGATTTGTCCCTCCACCACCGGCAGCCGAGTAAGTATTTATAAAATACGGCAGATTAGCATTGGCGCCTGAGGGATTAGTGATCCCGGCGGTAATAATAAATCCGTACAGGCTGCTGGTTGAGGTAGTGGTAGAGACAACATTGAAAACGGCTTGGGTATAACTGCTGGCTACATCTAAGCTGGCGGCCGTCCCCCCCTGGATTCCCAGTCCCAAAAGCGTAGTATTTTGGTAGAGGGAAGGAAAGTCATCAGCGGCCGCAGTTGAGGCGGTCAGAATATTGGTGTTTGAAATGCCAAAGTCAGTGGCAGTGGCGGTTGCTTGCGCCGCTGAAAAACCGATCTTGATACTACTGACTTGTGTCGCATTAGTCGGCCGGATGACGATTAACACCTTGGGAGTAGCGCTGACTGAGTGGCGACTTAAACGGACAGAGGTCCGGGTTAAAATACCAGCCGCACTAACTTTTTTCCCAAAAAAGACCACAAAAACACTTAATAGTGTAAATAAAAGTCCAACAGCCAATATTGATCTTCTCACATTTCCAAGACTCATATATTTATATACCGCTTGCAGATGAAATTACAAAAAATTGCTCAATCTTTCAGCGGCATAACCCTCCGTACTCCCGCCAAAGGCGGGATACGGTGGGTATACGATGTTTAAAACATTACGCTATTATGATGATAAAAAACTATTTAAAAGTCAAGTCAAAATTACTTATAATAAAAATATGAAAATCCTACTTGGGTTACCGGAATATCCGCCCTACACAATCGGCGGCGGCGGCGCGGTCTACCAAAATCTGGTAAAACAGTATCAACAACTTGGCCACGAGGTGGTGGTAATTTACGGTTATTTTCCTACCCGCCGCTGGAACGAGAAGATAAAAATTACCATAGAGAAAGGCATTACTTATTACCAAGTCCCGGAAATTCCCATTCCTTCTTTTTTACCATATTTAAAAATCCGTCTGCCGTGTAATTTGCATTCTATCCGACAACTAAACGCCATCATCAATAAAGAGAAAGTCGAGATCGCTCACCTCCACGGTTATGGATTTATTTTTATTGATATTTTGGCATATCTCCTGCAAAACAAACATCTCCCTTACGTTTTCACTATTCATGGCTGGCCCCAAAGACAGAAGCAAAGCAACGTTATCGTTAAAATAATCTGGTATCTGTATGAAAAAATACTGGCCAAAAAAACCCTATTTAGAGCTATAAAAGTCACGACAGTCAGTCAGTTTTTAAAAAGTCAACTGCCAAAACCAATTCAAACAAAAACCAGCGTTATTCCCAACGGCTTTGATCCGCAAAAGTACCCTGCAAATTTAGTTGGTTTTGACATCCGCCGTCGTTACGCCTTACCGCCTGAGGAAATAATTTTCCTGTCTTTGGGCAGGATCGCCTATCTCAAAGGTTTGCAGTTGGTAATGAACAAACTGCCCGAACTCCGAAAAAAACTGTCCCTCACCTATTTGATTGCCGGCGAAGACGAAGGATACAAAAATGAGTTACTCAAGCTTCGGCAAAAGCTCAAACTGGAAAGTACTGTTAAATTTATTGGCCAGCTTGATGAGGTAACTAAGAATTATTTTCTATCCCAGGCGGACGTGGTGGCTATCCCTTCTTTGAGTGAAGGATTTAGTCTGGTAGCCCTTGAGGCGATGTATTATCGTAAACTAATTTTATACGGCCAATCACCGGCGGTCAGGGAATTGATCAAAGATTATTCTAAAAAAATTTCACTTGTTGAAAAAAATCTGGTCAGTAAAATTAACCAAACAATGCGGATGTCAACCAACTTTGATCAAAAAAAATTTAATTGGCCAGTAATTGCTCGTGAATATGTTAAAGTGTTGCGAGATAGCCAAATAATAAAATAATTTCATGTCCAAACTCTCAGTCTCAATCGGCATCATGGCTTATAACGAAGACCGCAATATCGGCCAGTTACTGGAATCTCTCTTGGCTCAAAAACTCCGCCATGTGACCTTAAGCGAAATCATCGTTATCTCAAGCGGTTCATCTGACCAGACCAACGCCATTGTCCGATCAGTGGCGACCAAAGACAGCCGTATCAAGCTAATTTCCCAGAAAAAACGTCTCGGCAAAGCAACGGTAGTCAACCTGTTTATCGCCAAAGCCAAACAAGATATCTTAGTTCTGATGAGCGCTGATCTGCAGCTGAAACAAAACACGTTGGAAAATCTAGTGACACCACTTGCCAATGCCAAAATCGGTATTGTCGGCGCCCATCCGCTGCCGGTAAATGACCCACACGCTTTTTTTGGTTATGCTGCCCATTTACTGTGGGGGCTTCATCATCAGATCTCTCTTCACCAGCCAAAAATGGGCGAGATGATTGCTTTTCGGAAAATCTTCAAGCAGATTCCAGTTCTGTCGGCGGTGGATGAGGCCAATATCGAACCGCTGATTCGCGGCCAAGGTTACCAAGCTTTTTACCAATCCAAAGCTGTTGTTTACAACAAAGGACCGGAAAACCTGAAAGAGTTCTTGGCTGTTCGCCGACGGGTTTATGCCGGCCACCTGGCCGCTAAATATGAGTATAGTTACGAGGTTTCTACATTTAGTGGTCTAACAATCGCTCAATGTCTATTTCGCAATCTGAAAATCACTCCGGTCGTTATTTTCTGGACACCAGCGGTAATCTTTTTGGAGATAATCGGCCGTTTTCTCGGTTACCTCGATTACCGTTTAAAACTAAAAGACCATACCATTTGGGAAACAGCGGAAAGCACGAAAAAACTGTCGTAAATAAATGTTTAATTATGAATCGTCATTGGCAACCAAAACTAACTTTACTTTCATTAATCGCTTTAATGATTGTTCTATTGCTCTTCTGGTGGCCCACCCGCCAGATTCCCTACTGGTGGGACTCAGCCGGCTTAATCGTCAACGGAGCAAATGAACAGCTGAAGCACGGTTTCTGGCCGATTTTTGTCGGGCTGCCGGGTACCTACGGCCACCTGCCGTTTTTCAGTTTTATATTAGCGTTCGTCTGGAAAATATTCGGCGAATCGCTGCTGGTTTCTCATCTGGTCAATCTGTTTTGGGCAGCACTACTTTTTATTGGCACCTTTAAACTGACTAAGGCAATCTACCCACGACCTATTTACACTGAACTGCTCGCTTTTCTCACCGGTCTGCTGCTGCTTTTTACTCCCCTTTTTTACGCTCAGCTGGGGATAATTTATCTGGAAATTCCAATTACCGCTTTGGCTGTCTGGACTGTTTATTTTTTTCTAATGAAAAAACAGCGGAGCTATTTGCTAACCGCGACACTGATGATAATGATTAAAGAGGTGTCGGTTGTCGTGATTATTGCCTTACTTTTGAGCGACCTTGCTGACGCTCTGCCCCAGATTCTTAAACTGAAAAAACGCTATCCTTTTTCCCATCTGATAAAACAATTGTTTATCTGGTCTTTACCAATGATCATCATCCCGATCTGGTTTGCATATCATAAAGCGCGGGCTGGTTACTGGTTTAGCCATCCGGGCACACCACCAAGACGTTTTAATTTATCGATGATTTTTCAACAACTGCAGTTAATAGCTGTCTTCTTTTTCTTGCAACAAGGACGTTTTTTACTGACGATCGCCGGCTTCATTTCTCTGGAACAGGTTTTGACTCATGACAAATTGAAACGGCGGATCTTTCAAAAAAAACTGCTGCCGTTTATTTTTCTGCCAATTTGTGCTTTTCTGCTTTATGCGGCCACTGATTTTCTTCACCGCTACGTAATTATTGCTCTGCCTTTTTTTTATATACTGGTTTTCTACTGTTTGTTGGTGATTCTGGAAAAACAAAAAGTCTGGGTCAGGTCAATCGTCATTACTCCTCTTATGGTAGGGTCGCTGACTTTGTTTATTTTTTCTTGGGACAATCACCGCCAGATCACCAGCTGGCATTTTCCACCGCTTGAGGATAATCTGGAATATCTGGATGTGATTGACATTGGCAAGCAGGCGGCATATTTTCTGGAAAAAAACTATCCGCAGGCCACGGTGCTGACTGATTTTCCGGCTGACTATATGCTGGCCCAGCCAGAGCAGCACTATGTCAGCAAACCGCTAAAAGTGGTCAATTGCCGCCAGTATACGAACCAAACCCATTACGATCTAATTTTATTTCATTATTTATCTCCGGGCCAAACCATCTGCGCGCAGGTGATTGCTGCCCACAGCGATAACTTACAAGTTTTGCAGGTATTTGCCAAAAACGGCAAAAGCCTGGTCCTATTGGGTAAAAAACTGGAGGTGGTAGAGATAAAATTGCCGTAAATCTTAATACACCTACGAGGTGTCGGGCGGAAGGCAACAACACTCTGCATTAACCATTAAAACTCCAAATTACTTAAGGAAATTATTCGATTGACCAACAAGTTGTAGATTTCGGTTTGATCTTATCTGAGTGAATGCTTACAGTTCTTTTTTAAATCTGACGGAGTTCGTCGGGGATGTATTGGAGCTTATGATCAAGAAATTTTAGCCAACGAGATAGTGTTTTTTGCTCTTCTGACTGGATGTTTAATCGATAGTATATTGATCTTCCCTGCGGCCGTTTTTTGACGACTCGTAAGTGGACTGCCTGCTGGAGATAATTGACAAATGTTTGTCTGGCCATCTTTCCTCTTATTTTTCGAAAAAGATGCTTAAACTGGAGTTCGTGTCGTTTTACCAAAGGTTTCAGAATCATTTTTATTTCTTCAGACTGGGCACCGACCAAGTCATTCCGCTTTGATTGCAAGCTCAGACTAATAACCGAAACCATTGACAAACTGAGCGCTTCTAAAACAAAGGCGACAAAATGGTTCAAGTTTTTCCGCTCCAAAGAATATAGCAAATACTTATAATAACGGAGTTTTTCCTGGTGATAATAATAAGAAGTACTGTACAAGTTTTTCTTGTTTAGACCGATCGCGCGAAGCAGAAGATGCTCCAGGATGCGCGAGACACGCTTATTACCGTTAGCAAATGGGTGAAGCGCGTATAAAACCGTATGGAAGACAACGATTTTGGTAGGCGTGGTGTCCTTTCGCACATACTCAATCAGTTCCTGGACTCCCTCAGGCACTAGTGAAAAATCAGGAGGGGTATATGTTCCCACTCGAATTAGATTATTGTCTCTCCACCTACCAGATTGATAGAGTTCAAACTCCGGTAGCTGATTTTTAAAGACGTCTAGCCCTTGTGTTAATCGCTGATGGAGTTTTTTGATATATTCCGGTGTAAGCTCATTTAAAGTAAATGGTTGGCGACTTAATAACCGGAAGGTTTTGGCAATATTAAAAAATTCCAGTTGATCGTGATCTTTTTGTGTAAATTTTAAACCTTTTTTCAATTTTTCGGCAACAAAATGATATTCCTGATTATTGAGGATTAAATCATATACTCCTTGTGCTTCAGCTAGAGTCAGAGTGGAAATTTCTGCTTTGGAAATCGCAAAAGAAGCTAATAGCTCGTTTCTGGTAATCAAGTGCCTTTCCACCTCCGGATTTAAAAATATTTGCTCGTACGAAGAAAGTTCTTGGTCCATTTGAAATATCTCCTGATCTTGCAGAGGAAGTAACGGAGGTGCCAGAATAAAATCCTTTAGAAATGCTGTTTTAAAAGGCCGAATAAGCGATTTTTTATTCATATTTATTAGTCTAAATTTAGTCTAATAATTAGTCTAGTTATCGGTCTAATTTTACGATAATCACTTTGGTATTTCAAGTGCTGTTTTATCTCGCCAACTGGTCCAGTAGATCAAGCAGTTGTTGTGCCGGCTGATTTTTTGGATCCAAAATCAGGACGTCTTGCAGTTCAATCCGTGCTGTATCATAGCCGGCCGGATTCATCATAAAGTACTTGGCAATACTCAGGCGGGCGTCAAGATTTTTAGGCTCAATCATCGCCACCTGCTGCATCAAAAAAATTGCCGTCTGAATGTCTTTCTTACTTGCCGCTTCATGCGCCAAAGCAAACAGCTTATCAGCGTCTGCCACTGTCTTGCTTTTATTAAAACAGGCTGACTGTGGATCTTCTTTGGTGCTTTTTAGTATCTTGGCTTCGTTATTACCAAGATCAATCGCCGGGCGAAGGGTTTTTAACGCCGCGTATTCCTCAACTGCCCGAGTGATACAGCCGTAGCGAGCGTACAAGCCGGCGTTGAAGTAGCGCTGATACAAAAAATAGTCATAGAACATTAAAGAGACCGGCGCTCTCATCGTGTAGTATGCTTGTTTTGCTTTCGCCTCCAGATTAACACAAGAAGCCGACAAGGGCTCGGGCGAAAAATAAGTTTTAATCTCTTCTCCGCAACCATTGGGAATAAGATAAAACGGATTGCCACCCACGCCCAAAGCCAGATGAGTATTGCCGTCAGTAGCCAAGCCAGACATGTAAATTGGCCTTTTGGCGATGTTCCAGCGGATGATATCGCGGGTGATAAGGATGGCTGTTGCCCCGGGAAAACTCGGCGTAGTGGTGTAAAACAGATCCGGATACTTTTTTTTGATCGCCTCTGCCTTCCACTGGGAAAAATCGTAGGGAATGATTAGTACATCCGGACGGATATTTTTAGACTGCTGAACATACAAAGCGGTAAAGCACGAGTGCTCGCTATTGCAAAGCAAGATCGCATTTGGTTTTAGGCTGGTTAACAGTGCCTTGCCAAACCGGTAACCTAAACTAAAGTCGTTCTTTTTCAGCTCGCGATAATCTGTGATCGCACCCACCAGCAATATGGTGACGATTACTGTAAAGGAAATTGCCCATCCATGGCGAATTATTCGAGACATAATCTCTATAAAACCAGTAAAACCAAAGCCTATCACCAGCGAAAAAAAGATCGGCGAAGATAAAAAAAACCTTTCATAAATTCCCAAATTAATAGGTAAATAATCTTCATAGCCACGCACTTTATAAGGCGAATAGATCGAAAAAAATAAACCGCTGCCAAACAGACCAAGCAGAAAAAATACTAGTAGCCGCCACTGCCGGTTTTTGAGTAAAACCAGCCAGCCTAAAAGCAAAAATCCGATCAACGGCCAGGTGTAGTTGACCACCGCAAACTGGGCAAACCGCCTGATCCCGTCCCATGTCTGTTTGAACTCAAATTTACCCAAGGTATAGGCATGACCAGTTGGGTTGACCTCGCGATAAGGTTGGCGGGTGATGCTGCGCATCAAGCCGGTAAGGGTTTGTGGATTTTCCCAGTTGATCATTGCCTCATGTCTGGCGGCGATTGGTAGATAGATGTACGGCAGTAAAAAAAATACTAACGTAAAAATTGCTGACTTGATAATCAACCGGTAATCAGTCAGCACTCGCGGTTCTGTCGCCAGAACAAAAAAAATTAATGCCGGCAGTAGAAGCAGACTGATCTGCTGATTAGATAGAGTCAGTCCATAGAGGGCAGCCGCTAGAAAAAGCATATTTTTAGTTTGAGTTTTTTGATAGGGTATTTGCTGCTCTTTTTCCGCTTCTCTTTTTTGGCCCCAGTAAACCAAGATCAAGATCATAAGCGACAGGAAATAATTATTCAGTGAAAAGACTTCGGCAATAATCCCGTAAAACCAGAAAGAAAAACAGACAGCCAGTGACAAAGCGCCCATTAACGCCAGCGTCAGTCGCCATTTTTCCTCAAGCTTCTGACCTCTCAATGATAAATACTGGATCAGAAATAGATTGACCACCGTTGCCGCATGTAAAATAACGCTTAAAAAATTTACCCGGCCGGCAAAAGTCAACCATGAGATGGGCAGACGGCCAAAGATTATGGCCAACAGTGAATAAAAAGGATAGCCCGGCGGGTGGACCACTCCTATCAGCTTGGCTACCGCAATCAGCTCGTCTGAGTCAGCATAACCGGTATTGATGTTAGGGAGAGTCAGTGAATAAAGAATAGCCACAAAAAGAAAAAGGATAGCTGAGATTATTGTGAGTGTTTTTTTTGAATGAAACATGTTACTTCAAAATGCTGATTTTCTTCAAGGCCTCTATCGCCTTTTTATTATTCGGATCAAGCGTCAGGATATCTTGATATTCTGTCTTGGCAAACGTAAAAGCTTTCAGTTTGACAAATAGATCAGCCACTGTTAACCGCAGATCGATCCGGCCCGGTTCAAGCATCATGCCTTGATAATAAGTATAGACCGCGTTGTTTAGATCACCTTTGCTTTGATATTCCTCGGCGGTTACCAAAATATGCTCCATTGAAGTAAGCGGCAGATGAGACGGACAGGCGTCTTTCAAAGACAGAGTGGCTTGCAATGTCTCTCTGGCCGCGCGAAACGGTGGATAGATCTCCACCGCTGTAAGATATTCCAGCTGGGCTTGTTTTGAACACTGCCAATAAGCGTAGATATTGCCGTAGTTGAAGTGATTTGAGGCAAAAAAGGCCGCGGCTACGTCGTTATACAGATTTTTCTCAGCCTGATAAGTCTGGCGAATCTCTTCTTCAACTTTTAGACAAGGATCGGCGACTAAACCTGGGGTAAACTCTTTAGTCACCTGCAACAACCCGCAACCAACCGGTGTCAGATAATAAGGTTTGCCGTCAACATTGATCTGGGAAATATAAAACGGTCGGGTATTTACGCTTAATAAATATATCGGACGTTTGTTTATCTGCCAACGAATCAGATCACGCGCCCGCACCACCGGATCAAGACTGACGGTTTTGAGCAGACCGGGATATTTCTTGACTAAATAATCCCGCGATCGGCTGTTGAAATCGCCTGACACCACAATCACGTCCGGCCGGACATTTTCCACCGTTTGCAGATAATAACTCAAAAATCCGCCGCGCTCCAGCGTGTAGCTCAATAAAATAGCGTTAGGTTTCAGCGTCTTCATGATCTGTTTTCCATAACGATTATAGATCGTGAAATCTATTCCCTTAATGTCTTGGTATCCCAGAATTATTTTTAGACCGATAAGAATAATTAACAAGCCAACCAGAATGGCCGAAGCGTTTTTGGCATGGGGATATTTTTGCCGCAAAAAAATCAGTAAACCGGCCACGCCGCCGCTTAACATTAGGCTGAAATAAACGAGCGACAACAGGTAAAACCGCTGGCCGATAAGAACGGCCATGGTGTAGTCATCTTTGCCAATGAGGCTAAAATCGATCGGTTGATAGATGGCAAAAAACAGTCCCCCGCCAAATATCCCAAGTAGTATAAAATTCAACAGGCGAAAGGATCTGGCTTTTGTAAAGAAATAGACAGCGCCAATCGTTAAAAAAATATTCACCGCGTTAATCCCGCCAAATAAATAGTTCAGATAATAAGGAATGCCTTCTGATAGCAGTTCTTGATTGAAACGGCCAAAGTTGATATAGGCCGAGCCCGATGGTGAAACATCAGCATACGCCTGTCTGATAATCAGACGCTTAAGAGAGGCGAGGTTATGGACATTCTCCCAGTTTATGTATGGCTGATGAAATGAAGCTAAAGGAACATAAAGATATGGGAGAATAAAACCCAGTGATAAGATAAGCATTGCTTTGATGAGAAACTTCCAGTTAATAACAATCTTCAAGTTATGAATTAGTACCCAGTAGACAATCATCGGAAGAATAACAACTGAGGCTTGTTGATTGGAAAGCGTGAGACCAAAGATAAATGAGGAAAGGAGTAAAAGGGAGTTTGTCTTTTTGTTGGCCCAGATGATAAGAAGAAGGGTGAGGAGCGATATCAGAAAGTTATTTAAGGGGAATACCTCAGCTACAATACCGTTAAACCAGAAAGCATGAGAGAAGGCAAGAGTAAGAGAACCGATCAGTGAGGAGAGAACAGCAATGAGATAATGTTTTAATGCCCGACTGATCAATAAGTAACTACTCAAAAACACCATCACTACTGTCCCGGCATGAAGAATAGCGCTTAACAGATTCACCCGGCCGGCAAATGTCAGCCACCATATGGGTAGACGGCCGATGATGCCAGCGAGCATGACGTATAGAGGGTAACCTGGTGGATGGGCGACGCCCCACGCCTTGGCAGCAGTGATAAACTCATCTGAGTCAGCATAGTTGGGGTTGATGTTGGGGAGAGTCAGTGAATAGATAGCTATCACCAAGATAAAAAGAAGAACTGCGATGATAATAAGTGTTTTTTTTGAATTTTGAGTTTGAATTGTCATTTGAATTTTGTGATTTGAGTTTGATACTCTACCCCAGTATACTATTAAATCTCGTCATACCGACTAATATCAATATAATTGTCTTTGTCTATAGTTACTTTATATATCGGCAGTCCTTGAGCTTCAGTCTTTAAGCCCGCAAACAACTGATTTTCCGCCATTTCCGAAAGCGCTTCGTATAGATATTCTTCATCCAAGCGCGGGTAAAGCGACACTGCCCGCTTGGTGAACCACAATCTGGCCAGTTCCTTTCGCCGTCGATCAGCCAGAGTCTGCTGATAAAGGTATATTTGAGTATCAATCGATCGATCCTCAAACCGAAAAATGTACTGCGGATAAACAGAGTATTCCCCATGTAGAATGATTACCGCGGCCTCTCGATGCTCATCATCAAGAACCAGTTCTTTCGCTCCGTTTTTTTTAGCTGTTGCAGTTTGTTCCTGTAAGATGGTAATTTGATTAGGTTCTAAACTATACGTTGGTGGAGAAATAATCCACGCATTTCGAAATATACAACCATCAGCTCTTTGTGATGATGAGCGTACGCTGTCTAAGTCAATCGAAAAAAAACGACTGCCGCCAATAAGCTCAATTAATATTTGAAAGGCCTGCTGATAATCAACTTCAAAACCATAACTGTTGGCCGTGGCGTAAAGCAAGGCCAGTTCTCCGGCGTCACCTCCCGGAATCGTCAAGCCCGGCAGATTGGGTGCGTTCTTATATTGTCCGCTGATGCAGCGGCTATGATACTTGCGACTTTGTTCAACTTTATACTGATTACTCTTTACCAGTTCAAAGGCGTCTTCCTGAGTCAATAAGTAGTTGTGTGACATATTGTGTATGGGTAATTTGAACTAAATTCAAATGACAAAGCACAAATATCAAATCAAATCCAAAATATCAATTAATCAAATATAACAATCGCAATTTGTGAGAGAAGTGGATGTTTGAGTCAGTTAATTTCTAAGCGATTCCTCAATTTGAGGTGGAGCGAAGAAATTAACGGTCATGAGCGAATGAAATGAGTCGAATGAGACGAGTTCACTTCCACACAAATTACGATTGTATTAAAAGACTGTAAAGGTTCTATTGGTACCATAATACTTTCGCCAATGCCTATTATAATATTCAAACATCCGGGCCAGTCTGTCCTGCGCCAGCTCCTCCACCTCAAGATCACGCATCTCCTGTCTAATTAATTTTTTCACTTTTTCCACATCTTCTCCTTCCGCCACTACTTTCTCAAACTCCGCCAGATAGCCGTAGCCGGCATTTTTATCAATGCTCACAATCATGTCTTTATACCGATATTCTTCCCGCTGGCGCGACCACTTGGCCTCGTAAGAAAATTTGGACTCCAAAAGCAGCTGATCGATTTTTTCAATCGTAAAATTGGCCATGCTCACTTCGTATTCCAGGCGGGCGGTGCCGTTGGCGCTGGTGGTGTCGTCAACCGTGGCTTTCACAACCAAGATCACTTCCTTATTTTTTCGTCGGGTACGTGTAGAGTGGTTTCTGCCTTGACGAATGATTTGGGTTAATTTAGCAACCTCTTTAGCGTCCAGATGCTGTGTAATATGTTTTAACAAAAGTGGAAAATTACCCGGAAGAAAATAATGATTTAACTGATGGCTTTGGTTTATCTTTGATATCTTTTGATCGGTTTTGTATAGCTTATTAATAAGCTCTTGTGCTTTGGTTTTTGAGCCTAAAAGCGATTTAATTTCCACCTCAACTGCCTGCTGTTTTGTCATTTATATCCTGTTTGTTTTGGCATAAAGCGCCATTGCCAGAAATAAATAGATCGCCACGCCATAAGGCGAAAGAAACAGGCTAAAGATCAGGCCGGACAAGATGATAAAAAAGTAGACGTTAAAACGTACAAAAGAAACCAGTGAACGCGTAGCCAGCAAAAATACCAACACTACCACTAATGAACCATAGCGTAAAGGCTCAATGGGAATTTTTAAGATCCCCACAATGATCACCAGCGCCAGGTAGCCAAACACAAACAGATCTTTTTCGTCCAAAAAAAAGCGATCCAGCCTAAATTGCATGGTATTCGTGTAACATTTAACATGTAACTTGTAACACTAGAAAATTAAACCCCCAATTTCTCAATCACAAACATCATCCCTTTTCCCTGAATATAGTACTGGTCAATAAAAAATGCTATGATAAATGCAATCAGCACCATTAATATATTTTTGATTCTTTTTCGCCACATTAATATCATAATACATGATCATGCGAAATAAAAACAATATTACGGAACTTGTTGATTATTTGCTGGTGGTTATCTTCATTACGACTACTACTTGTTTACTACTGGCTAAACTACAATTTGTCTATGCGGCAGCTGCACCCAGTTGTAATTGCAATGATCCAAACAAATGCTACAGTGATGGCTGTACCAGAAAACCTTTACAAGGCGATCGTTTTGAGTGGGAAGCAGTCTGCAAAGATGATTTCTGCGGTGGAAGATACGCCGGTAACTGTTTTGAACATACTGAGCCGGCCGCAGAACAATATTTTTGCGTATCTCAACCTCCATGCTGTGCGGATATGGCAAAATATAACGATCCGGAGGCTTGCTGTTGGACTGAACGAGGATACTGCCATCCATTTTACTGTGATCAAGTTTCCAGACCGGAAAAATGCGGTTGGTACTGGACTTATCATGCCGGTATGTCTGAAAGACCGAATGGGTATGGTTGTACCAAAGGAACCAGCGACGCTGACCTACAACCAATCTGGGGTTTACCCCCAGGAGTTCCCGGGGGTAATGTTGCGCCAACCGCAATCCCCACCCGCCCATCAGCTACCAATCCACCACCGGCGGCCACTCGTCCGCCACAACAGCCAACCCAAAGACCCCCAAATCAACCTCAACCCACCCAAAAACCAAACGTACCGACATCGGCCAACAACGTGCCAATAATTTTCCCAACAACTGCCCCGCCGCCGCCGTCTCTGCTCTCCAAAATTCTTTCTTCTTTACCCAAACCCTCGATGCCAAATGTCGGTGTACAAACCAAAATAGTCCTACTGAAAACCGCGCCGCTTCTTGATGATGTGGGGAGTGCCGGAAAAAAAATCACCAGTCTTGATCGGGAGATGGAAAAGACTCTCAACGATTTTTTAAGTCAATTTTTTACCTCAATCGTGGGTTTTATATTAAAGAGGTGAAATTTACCTGCAAAACCTCTTTTTGTGTTTAAAAAGGCCGACAATTAGCCTGACTTAATAACTCTGCACATTCTTCACGGTTATATTGGTGTAAATAAGAATCTAAGTGCGCCTGATAATAACAATTATCATTACCATTAACCATCTTTAAACCTTCACACTCATTTGCATAATATGGACAAGTTGGACAACTTCCCTGACACAAACTCCAGTAACCAGCATTAATCTTAACTTGAGCGGATAAATCATACTTAAGATCGTATGTTATTAACGGTTTAGGTAATAAACTAGCCTGATATATTACAGCTCCGGTCTGAAACGGCCGGATTCTTAGAAACGGTCGATTCCTCTTATCAAGATTGCCGTGTCTATGATTTTTCTGGCAAGGGAGACGCCGATGTTTAAAACTTTTCGCTAACCAATTTTTGTTTTCATTTATCTTTAATCCAGTGCATTGGTAAACCCCGTATAAGGCACACCCTAAACAGGCAACAGCGCACAGTTCATAAAAAGCATCATTTATATCTGTAATTTTATCTAAACGAACGGCTGTAGGATCTTCTGGTGTTGAAATTTCAGGGAAAACTAAAGGAAAAGGAGTGATAACTTGCCGCCGTTTCCATTGAGATAAAGGACGTGATATTATTGCCACACCATTTTGAAACGGAGCGATCTGAATTGGAAAACGATTATCTGGAGCTAATCTTTCATTCATAAACCAAATTATACCCTATAATAAGTCATGTTATAATAGTAATCGCATGAAACCTGACAAAATTAAACCCAACCGCTCGCTTGTTATCTTCACGATCGCTCTTTTTAGTGTCATCCTTCTTTTTATAGGTGTAAAAAATAAGCCTCTTTTTTTATTTGATATTTGAGCTTGGTCATTGGAATTTTGTTCTCTATTCTTCAATCTTAAATCATAAATCTCAATTTATTGTTTCTCTTGCATTTTTCAGCCCAGTTCGTATACCGCTTGCAGATGAAATTGCAAAAAAACACTTCATCTTTCAGCGGTATAACCCTTCGTACGTTAATTTTTTATTGCAAAATGAACTACGATGGGTATACAATGATCTCATGTTAAAAACTCATCCCGAATACCAGTACCTGAATCTTCTGCAGGAAGCCCTTGAACACGGAGTGAAAAAAATCGACCGCGGCACCAATATCGCCCTTTACAGCCTGTTTGGCCGGCAGACCCGCTACGATTTATCTTGCGGGTTCCCTTTGCTGACGACCAAGCGCGTTTACTGGAAGGGTGTGGTCCATGAGCTTTTTTGGTTTATGTCGGGCCAGACCAACATTAAGTATCTGGTGGATAACAATGTGCATATCTGGGATGAATATCCGTATAAACAATACAAGTCAAAAGTCAAAAGTCAAAAGTCAAAAGTTATCACCAAAGATGAATTCATTCAAAAAATAAATGCTGACGACAACTTTGCCGAGAAATGGGGGCATCTGCCGCGGATTTATGGGGAGATGTGGCGGCGCTGGCCAACCCGAAGCACCAGAACCATCGACCAGCTGCAATGGGTGATAAGAGAGCTGAAAGACGACCCGGACGCCAAAAACCTGCTGGTCACCTCCTGGAATCCCGAGTATCTTTATACCATGGCTGAAAAAAAAGACACTTCCTATTTCCCCATCTGCCATAATATGTACCAGATCAGCCAGCGCGCCGGTAAACTGTCCTTGCAGCTTTATCAGCGCAGTTCCGACCTGTTTTTAGGCGTGCCGTTTAATATTGCCAGTTACGCCTTGCTGACGATCATCCTGGCCCGCATCACCGGTTACGCACCGGGTGAGTTTATCCATACTTTTGGCGATGTCCATATCTATGCCAATCACCTGGAACAGGTAAAAGAACAGTTAACCAGAAAACCCCGCCTTTTCCCCAAAGTAATTCTTGATCCTAAAGTAAAGACGCTTGACGACTTTCACCCCGATCTGGTGAGTTTACAAAATTACCAGCCTTATCCGCCGATCAAAGCCGAGCTGACGGTGGCGGGAGGATACTATCAAAACACTAGTTTAAAACTAAAAACTCAAAGTTCAAAACCAAAACTAAAAGCCTTATAGCTGATCTAGTTTGATAGTCTCAAATCTGAAAACCTGATCGCAGATTTAAATTTTTAGTTGTGGATTTGAGATCTAAATTTTTAGTTTTGAGTTTGATAAATATGTCCGACGAATTAAGCAAACCACCTCTCGACCAAGACCAAGTAACCTTTGTCTGGGACACCTTGGAAATTACTAACCCTGGTGTACTTGCTTCAAGTTTAAGCCCTTTCGAAAATAAAATTGCCCACCTACCGGCTGCTAAAGAATTAATAGCTCAGCTGACCGGCAGTTTCGCCGCTACCCGCCAGGTCTTTGAGACCATCTATCCGTCTACCGAAGCGCGTCCCGCTTACCACAACGATACGCACGCCTGTCTCACTGCCTGGAATGCCACCAAAATATACCTCGGTTACTTACGTGCTAACCACGGCCGTTTTGACCAGGATTTTTTTGATCTGCTTCTTGCCGGCGCCAGTTTCCATGAAATTGATGACTGGTGGGCCCATGCTGCTGGTGGCCAAAAACCCGCTAATTATCAACAAGCTCTAGATCTTGTCCGTGATCATTTGACCAAGAAGGGTATTTCTACCGACGACTTTAACCGCGTGATTAAACTCGATGATTTCAACAAAACGCTTGACCAGTCGGTTCAAGATGCGCTTGAACTTTCACCAGAAAATGGACTTTTGAAAGAAAGCAACGGACAGCGGTCTAAACTGGCAGCACTAGCCCAACGAGAACAGCAAGATGAAGAGCCGGCAGATGAAAAGAGAGTGGCAATACTAAAGACCCTCGGTCAGTTTATCAGCGGCGCTGACTTCGCCCAAGTGCTTGACCATAATTATCAGGTTAAAATTCCTCAAAATCAGAACAATAATATTTACCTTTTCCACCAGGGAGTGGCGAGTTTAGCCAACGAAATGGAACATTTCCGACCTGATGATGCCATTCCCGACGGATGGAAAACAGAGGGTAAACTAGACTGGCAGAAAGTGGGAACCAGTAACGACTTTCTTGACATACTAAGAAATAAACTTGAACCTGCCCTTCCTTATTTAGACCGATTTTATGATGTTACTAAACCAAATGAACTAAGTTCTGCACCGGCAACAGATTCTTATCAAATGTTTACTGCTTCCGCTAGACTATATCAAGGTCATAACTCCAAAAAAAAACCCGCCTAACATTCTAAAAAATAAACCTTTTTTCATTATTGATAACCCTCTTCTTTCTCAACTATCTATATTCTCCACCTATTTATCTTATAAAAATTTCAAATCTGATATTTCTTTTTCCCGCAAAGATTATTGCAACGGCTACTATAGAATTATGTTCTCTTCCTTGATTCTTTATTTTCTTGTTTTATAATCAATATATGGTCATTAGCGTCATTGCCGCTATTTCAGAAAACCGCGCCATCGGTAAAAATAACCAGCTTTTGTTTCGCATTCCGGAAGATCTAAAACGATTTAAAACCATCACCAGCGGCCATCCGGTAATTATGGGCAGGAAAACCTTTGAGTCCATTGGTCAGCCCCTGCCCGGCCGTACCAATATTGTGGTGACTCATGATCGTAATTTTCACGCTCAAGGATTAATCGTTGTTCATTCACTACAAGAAGCAATCAAATCAGCCTTCGCCAAGGCTACGGCTGACAAGAAGGAAATTTTTATTATCGGCGGTGCCAGCATCTATGCGCAAGCTCTACCTTTGGCAGATAAACTTTATCTGACAATAATTCACACGACCGTCAAAGATGCAGATGCTTTTTTCCCCGATTACTCGGTGTTTACTAAAAAAATCTCCGAAGAACATCGAGAGTCAAATGGCTATAGATATTCTTTTCTAGTCCTCACACGCTAGAAGTTAGCGCCTGTTTGCTCTTTTAGCTTCTCCGCCAGAAAAATTTTAATTAACGATTGATAAGGAACATCTCTTTTATTGGCCAAAACCTTAAGCTCATTTAAAATACTCTCCGGCAGGCGCAGAGAGATTGATTGTGAACTTGGTTTGAGATTGGGAAAAATGACTCGTCTAGCTTTACTGAAATCAAAATATAACGAGGTATCTGCCTTATCCCAAAATCTTCTCTCCTCGTCTTCGTTTTTGAATTTCGGAATTGGTTTAAATTTAGGCTGTTTTTTCATAAGATTTTTCTTCTTTACGACTCATGTCCCGGACCGAAATCACCCTAACTTTTTTTCCGCGAATCGTAAAAATAACTGTTAATTTTCTACCCTCATCGGTTATTCCCCAAAGCATGTATCTTTTTTCCTTTTTGGAGTGCTTTCTGTCATCAAGAATCGATTTTGGTTCATTGATAAAAATTTGCTCTGTTTCCTTGAAGCTGACTAAGTGTTTTTCCCGATTCTTATCGACGTTCCCTTCATCCCACTCAAATTCAAGCGGTTCGGGGATAATATCCATGTCCAAAAGTATATTAAAAAAATATACACATGTCAAGAGTTTGCTCAAGAAGAATACATAAGTATCTCCTCCACCGCCCTTTTCGCCCCGCCGGCCGTTTTCAACGACTCACCGACTTTTTCCGCGTTTAGCCGATAATCCGCGTTATCTAAAATCTTTCTCATCGCCAAGAGCAGGTTTTCTTTAGTCAGCGGTTTTTCTTTAAAATAAATCCCCGCCCCCAGCTCTTCGACCCGAGCCGCATTGATGCGCTGTTCCTGAATCTGCGGCACTAAAAGCAGCGGCACGCCGTAGTACAGACTTTCGTTGATGCTGTTTGCCCCGCCGTGGCTGATAAAAAGCGCCGCCTGCTGCAGCACCTTAAGCTGGGGAAAATAAGGCGCCACTGTGATATGCACCGGTATATGGCCCAGACTCTTGATGCTGATATAGCGGCCAACTGAAATAAGGACGCGATAAGGCGCATTGGCAAAAATATTGATAATCTGTTTATAAAATTCATAATCGTCGTTGTAGATCGTGCCAAGCGAGATATAAATGAGGGGCTTTTTAGATTGTAAGATTGCTTTTTGTAGCTCTCCCTCGCCACGCTCGTAGATGATCGGTCCGACAAACCGGTAGTGCTTGTCAAAACTGGTAGCCTGCGGCTGAAAATAAGTCGAGGTAAAGACAATATTCAGGTCTTCCACATTGGCAAAAAGGTCAAGGATAAAAGGCGGCTTGGTCAGACCGTTTTCCTGATATATCCGCCGGTACTGACTGACGACTGACCAGACTCGCCGCGGCTGACTGATAAATAAGCGAAAGTCAGAAAACAAGCTGGGAATCGCCTGCCAAAGCACCGGCAGATTAAACGCAATGCTCGGCACCAGGGCCACGGCCGGCAGACGCAGCATCTTCGCCACCACCTTGCCCCACAAGCTAAACGAGTCGTGCACCAGGCAGTCGGGCGCTTCTTTTTCAATCGCTTTGGCCAAAGCCGGCACCGCGGCCTGGGAAAAATCCACGCTCATCTTGGCGAGAGTCAGGGCGTTTTTCATCAACCGAAAATTGACCGGATCAAGTGTCAGGGGCGGCAGGCAAAACTCGGCGCCGGTTTCTCTGATTCTGTCGGCAAAGTCAGCGGTGTTGTAAACGATCACTTGATGACGCCTTTTAACCAGTTCGCGGATTACCCCCAGCATCGGGTTGAGGTGGCCGTGGGCCGGAATGGTGAGAAAGACAAATTTCATAGATTTTGAATAAGTATCAAATTAGTATACCCGATTAGCCTGTCAATTGTTGCAGTTTCGAGATTGTGTTGTATAATATTTTATTATCAGTCAAAAACATTATGGCAAGAATTGAAGGCGATACTTATGACGCGTATTTACGAAACATAACACTTCAGCCTGCAAATCTTCCCTTTATCGATCGTGTTGCTAATAAATTAGCGCTATTACAAAATCGGTTTATTGCAACTCGGGATGGATTAAATGAGCCTTCGCGCACTGTCAGTAATTTGGAAAGCGATCTCCCCCCCAATTATGCTGAATTTGCATTGTCTCCCCAGCAAACACTTGACTTAGCTTTATCTCTAGGGTGTTTAGTAGCATTGGCTGATACCCATTATAGTGAAGTTTCTATTTTACCGGAAACAAACAGAGATAGTGCAACTGGTGTAAGAGTCAAAAGAATTCAGAACGTTGGTCCACTTCCTTCTTGTTTGCAACAAATATTTTTCACTTCAGAAACAGCAGATGACATAACCGACATCACTGCGCTGATTACACACCCTTCAGTTGGCAGTATGCGATTTTCTGCTATCTGCGAAGTATTAGATCGATATACCCAGCAACAAGAAACAGTTTTTGTTTCATTAACGCCAGTCCCAGACGGCGGTAGGCGAATTACCGCCAGCCGTTCATATCGAGACCAACCGGTATTTGAGAACGATCAGGCCAGATTTCAGCATGTGCAAGGGTGTTTCGGTTTAGTAATCGGGTCTATTAGCCAGCCACAGATAAGGTAATGATTTTTACCCTTCCCCCTTTTCTGCTACAATGATTTTATGGAGCAGAAAGTTTATGTGTTTACACGTCACCTTCAATTGGCTGTCGTAATCTCGGCATCATCAATTATATTTTTAACGCAGTTAAAAACCGCCGCATTTGTAGATATGATTGGGTTTTAATTTGTTCTCTAACTTCACCGATTGCCTCTTGAAAATCAGCTACCCAATTGGGCACTTCAGCTTCCCGAGAGCGAAATTTAGTATCAATGGCCTCAAGCGCTTCTTTAATCAACCCATTCCCGATATACGGTCGCATCTCCTCTGCTACTGCCAATGGACCGGATTTGTAATACAAAATCAGACTACTAATATCATATGCGTCTTTTTCTTTATAGCGCGAACCCATGCTTATTCCCTTCATGGTAATAATCCCGACAATATCAGCTATTCTCATGGTCATTTTTCCTTCTGCACCACTTGGAAGTTTTCCTTCAAGAGTGATAGTTATTGCATGGTCAAATACCACGTCTGCGCCTCTGGCTTTCCTTAAAAGAAAATCTTCTTGGACTCGCTGGTGACGCTTATTTTTGGGAGTACCACCATACTCCGGTCCCAAAAAGTCTATTTGTATTTGCTCTTCAACTCTATTGGTAGTCACGCTTTTTACAAATGTATAGGTCGCGCCTTCTTTTGGTCTATATCCCTTACTTCGTAAGAGATCTAACATCGTAGCGTATTTTTTCTCATCCACAATTTTGGGATTGACGGCAATATCAATATCTTTTGATCCAATATGTTGAAAACCCACATCTTTAGCTTGATATTCTTTCAGGAGTAAATACGGAACCCAGCCACCGACTAATACCAAACCATTTCTATATGAACCTAGAACCATTATCAACTCAAGCAAATGTGATAAAGACACTTCAGCGATATTTGAAACAAAAGTTGTTTTGGTCCGGCTTTCTTTTGGGTCGGCCATATTTAATATGGTAATTTAAGTTCTCTAAGGTGTGCTGCTTGTTCTGCGCCGCGAGCTGGTTTATTGAATAAATCCATATACAACTGTACATTACTCACTATCGGAATCTCTGGTACTATTTTGTTGGGGATTGGCTGTGTTTTGTAAAAAACGCCTTTATCATAGGGCACGTATAACTCAATATTGCCGCCAATATCGACTTTTTGAAGCTCAAGAGTCTTTTCCCATATCTCTAAGTCATCAATTGAGGGAATATACATTTGCACTTTGGTTATTCCACGAATAAATGGCGCAATGACAGGTACCTGGTAAACTAGACAGCAAGTCTCTTTCGGAAACCGAGCCTGACTCGGAAACGAAAAAAAACTGTTATCAGTTTACGGG